>Ga0207062_1029_pt1 | contig 39548 bp, 39 predicted proteins | sample Alteio_BWMinCont_28_FD_153266 | JGI IMG/M metagenome (GOLD analysis project Ga0207062, IMG submission 153266) | Enriched cells from forest soil in Barre Woods Harvard Forest LTER site, Petersham, Massachusetts, United States -... | ecosystem: Environmental > Terrestrial > Soil > Temperate forest >... | reverse complement strand
AGTCGGAACAGGACGGAGGCATCGGTGGAACCGAAGGCAGCGACACGGGGAGAAAGTTTATCACGGTCTTGTTCGGGAGGCGCGGAGAGCTTGCGGCAACATTGCGATCGAAGCGTGCAATAGCAGGGTTCACCATCGGTCGCTCTCCGAGTCCGGACGGCGGTTTCTATATAGGCGCGAAATGGCGGACAGCAGTGTCCGCCCCACGTTGATCCGTCTCCCATGATCAGCGGTTGTGGTCGCTGCGGCGGAGGTAGTCGATGAACATCTGCTCGACGGGTTTGTCGTAGGCGATGGAGACGTGGCGGACCGTGCGTCCGCTGACGAAGTGGCAGACTTCCTCGGCGAGATTTTTGGCGTGATCGCCGGCGCGTTCGAGCGACTGGGTCATGAAGATGACTTGCAGGCTGGCCTGGCGGACAAGATTTTCGGGATTCTCGATGTGGCGCAGGAAGATCAGATTGCGGAGGCGGTCCATCTCGGCGTCGGCGCGGAGGACTTCGATGGCCTTACTGACATCGCGGCCAGAAAATGCGGCGCCACAGTCGGTCAACATTTTTTCCAGCAGGGTCGCCATCTGGGTGAGGTCGCGAGTGTCTTCGGAGTCGATGCGGCCGCTGGCGGACTGGGCGCTATTGGCAAAGCTGAGCAGCAGGTCGCCGATGCGCTCAACCGCGATCATCACCTTCATGCAGGCGAGCAGTTCGCGGGCTTCAGCGGGGCCGACTTCGGTGATGGCCGCGGTAACGCCGCTGTCGATTTCCATATCGAGGTTGTCGAGTTCGCGTTCCCGCTGGCGCAGCGAGTTCAGCAAAGCGGTTGACCCGGTGGCGATGCCTTCGGCGGCCGCGCCGGCGGCTTCATGGGCCATGCGGCACGCCTCCACGGTGCGGCGGACGATGTAGTGGTGAGCCGATTCAGGATCGGGAATCTTCGTCGCGGTGCTCATAACTGTTTCCGCCGTTCGAGAACGTGGGCGACGCAGAGAACTTTCGGACTCGTCGTCGCGGTTCTGTGCGCCATGGGATGGAATCGCCACCGGCAAAGCATAGGTTTTCCGGTAGCGCTTGTGGTTAACAGGCTGTGAATTTTCGCTCATTTTCTTGAAATGCCGGATTCGCCAAGACCGGTGAACCATCCTTGTCGACCAAGAGGGAACAAATGCCGCCGGGCTTGGCCCTGGCTCGACAGCCGAGGTGGCTGTCGCTACACAAGGGCTGCGGTGGGGAGGGTGAACAGGAAAGTGCTGCCGTGGTTGAGTTCGCTTTCGGCGCGGATGGAGCCGCCGTGGGCGAGCATGATGTGTTTGGCGATGGCGAGGCCTAAGCCGGTGCCGCCGGATTCGCGGGAGCGGGCTTTATCGACGCGATAGAAGCGTTCGAAAAGGCGAGGCAGATGCTCGGAGGCGATGCCGGCGCCGAAGTCCTGCACATAAAATTCGACTCCGAATTCGATGCCGCGTGGGGCGGGTCGCGCGCCCAGCACGATGCGGCCACCGGAGCGGCCATATTTCATCGCGTTGTCGATGAGATTGGAAAAAACCTGGTGCAGGGCCTCGCGGTCGGCGCGCACCGGAGGCAACGATTCGATCGAGCCCGGGGCTGGAGTGCCGTTTGGCAAATTCGTGCTTAGCCAATCCATGATTTGCAATTCCACGCCCTGACCGCGGGCAATCTCGCGGAAGCTTTCTTCGGCATCGTGCAGGATCTCGAGGGGAGGGACGGGTTCGGTATCGAAGCGGGTCTCGCCGGATTCCACGCGCGCCAAGGTTAGCAGGTCCTCGGTGAGGCGCGACATGCGGGCGGCATTCTTACGGATAATCTCCAGAAACTCGCGGTTATGATCGGAGTTGTCGGAGCTGTCAAGAAGAGTTTCGGAGTATCCCTGAATGGAAGTCAGAGGCGTGCGGAGTTCGTGAGAAACGTTGGCAATAAAATCACGGCGGGTCTTCTCAACCCGTTCGGTCTCGGTGAGATCGCGAAGCACGGCGACCGCGCCTCCGTCGGGCAGCGGTGCAGCGGTAACATCGAAGGCGCGGCCGTAGACGATGGAGGTGGCGCGGGTGGTCTTCACCTGTTTGCTGATAGTAGCGGCTTTGACAGCGGCGAGAAAATCGGGATCCCGAATGGTTTCGACGACCGGCGCGTTGAGCCGCGCGCGCTGAGGCGCGAGTCGATCCATGGACTGGTTGGCCCACTGCACGAGGCCGCTTGAACTGACGGCAATCACGGCGTCTTGCATGCTGTTAAGCAGAGTTTCGAGTTGGCGCTGGCTGGAGCGGACGGCGGCAAAGCTGCGTTCGACCTGGCCGGCGGTTTTGTCGATGGCGGCGGCAACGCGGCCAATTTCATCGAGCGGACCGTCTTCCACCCGGGCCCGCAGGTCCCCCTGCTCGATACGGGCCGCGACGTCGACAATGCGCTGCAGACGACGCGAGCTCCAGACGGAGGCTGCGGCCGCAATGACGAGAGCCAGCAGGAACGCGATGCTCGAGCCGAAAAGTAGACGGCGACGCACTTGCGCCTGCACGGCTTCGACATCGGAAAGTGGATAGGCCAGGCGCACTGCGCCCCCAGAAACAGGAGCGGCTACGTAGAGAAACGGTACGCCGAGAGTAGCGCTGCGACGCTCGTTCGTGCCCGTCTGGCCGGCGAGGGCGGCGATGAATTCCTTGCGAGTGGCGTGGTTTTCCATGGTAGCGGGATTAGATTCGGAGTCGGCAAGAACTTTTCCGGAAGCGTCGATGATGGTGGCGCGGGCGCCGGCGGCAAGACTTTCCTGCGCGGCGATTTCCACTAGGGTGTGGGCGCGATCGGTTTCGACGCGATGGGCGAACAGGAGAGTCTTCTCGATAAGGTTGCGCTCAATTTCGGTGCGGAGAGAGGTTTCCCATGCGCTGCCCAGCATCACGTCGAAAATGGCGGCAGTGGCTGCGATCACAATCACAAAAACGGCGAGGAGTTTGAAGAAAATGCGGTTCTTCACGTGCTTGTCGTTCGCCTCATGACTCTGTTCACTTGGAGGGCTCTAATTTGGGAGACTCGAAGCGGTAGCCGGCCCCGCGCACGGTTTTAAGATAACGGGGGTTCTCGGGGTCGGGCTCGATTTTCTCCCGGATGCGGCGAACGTAGACGTCCACCGAACGCGGCGTGACGTATGCCGTGTCGCGCCAGACGGAGTCGAGCAGATGGTCGCGGCTGAAGACACGTCCTTTGTGGCGCGCGAAGTAGTCGAGCAGGCGGAACTCGGTGGCGGTCGTCGAAACCGGATTTCCGCGCACGGTGAGTGTCATCGCCGAGGGATCGATTTCAATGTCGCCGACTTTCAAGGGACTGGGTGGCAGGGGGCGCTCGAAACGGCGCAGCACCGCCTTGACGCGGGCCACGAGTTCCCGGGGGCTGAAGGGCTTGGCGATGTAATCGTCGGCGCCGAGTTCGAGACCAAGGACGCGGTCGGATTCACCGCTTTTCGCGGTCAGGAAAATTACCGGCACAGAGGCAAGACCGGGCGTCTGGCGAATGGTACGGCAGATTTCCAGACCGTCTTTGCCGGGGACCATGATGTCGAGAACGAAGAGTGCAGGACGCTGACGCTCGGCGTCGGCGAGAACGTTGGTCCCTGTGGGATAAACGCGGACGGTGAAGCCTTCGTTTTCGAGATGATGGCGGACCAGGCGGGAAATATCAGGATCGTCTTCGACGACGAAAAGGCTGGGTTTCACGGGATTATTGTAACCAAGGCAGTTGCGAGTACCTAGCACCGAGTGGCGAGATTTGGACGTGGAGGCGGGAAAGGGCAGGATTTTTACCGAATATTCACAATCAGGTTGCTGGCGCGGTCGAGGTGGAAACTTTTCCCCGGCGGGATGACTGTAGTGGCGCTGTATTCGGTGATGATGGCGGGGCCTGAGTATTTCTTGCCGGGTTGGAGATCGTCTCGGGAGTAGAGCTTTGTGGCTCGTTGGTTGCCGCCGAATAGGACTGGCGTGTGGGGCGGGAAAAGCCGGCCGAGGGTTGCTCGGCTTGGAAGGCCGAGGGCGGCCATCCCCCCATGGGATTTGTCTTCAGAATGAGTTTTGTCTTCCCCATCAGTTGTGGTGGTTCTCGTCTGTGGGGATCCGACCAGGGCGCGGAGGCGGAGGGTCACCAACTCTACTTCGCGATTTGGATGGGTGTAGCCATAGCGGCGGCGATGTTCCTGCTCAAAATCGCGCAGGAGATTTTTCGTGGATGGAAGGTTGAGTTCGTATCCCTGGCCGCGATAGCGGATGTCGACGCTGCGACGAAAATGAGTTCGTCCCTGCCAAGACTCGTCGCGAAGATCTTTGGCAGCATTTTTTTCCAAGGCGGAAAATTCGCGATTCAGGGGCTGCGCGGGAATTTTGCCTGAGACGCGCCATAGGACTGTGCGGGAATATTCTTTCACCACGTCGCTGGCGAGAATACCGAGCGCAGACAGTGCGCCGGGAAATGCGGGGACGATGACGTGCGGAATGCTGAGGGCTTCGGCCAGAGCGCAGCCGTGCAGGCCTCCGGCGCCGCCGAAGGCTACCAGCGCGAAGTGGCGAGGATCGCGGCCGCGTTCGATAGAGACGACGCGGATGGCTTTTTCCACGGTGGCGTTGACCACGCGAATGATTCCGGCGGCGAACTGACGCAAGGTGAGATGGCAGCGCTCGTGTTTGAGAAATTCTTGCGTAAGTCGGCGGGTGCGGTCGAGATCGAGAGTGAAGTCGCCACCAAGAAAACGTGTGGACTGCAGGCGGCCCAGTAAAAGGTTCGCGTCGGTAACCGTGGGCTGCGTGCCTCGCCCATAGCAGATGGGGCCGGGATCGGCGCCGGCGGATTGGGGACCGACGCGCAGGACGCCGGCAGCATCGAAGCGGGCGAGCGAGCCTCCACCGGCGCCGACGGTGTGGATGTCGAGCATGGGGACGCTGACGGGCAGGCCAGTGACCGCGGCCTCGGTGGCGGTAGTGATGGAGCCTGCGACCAGAGAGACGTCGGTGGACGTGCCTCCCATGTCGAAGGAGATGATTCGGTTGAATCCGCTGGAGCGGGCGCTGGCAGCGGCGCCGACCACGCCTCCCGCGGGACCCGAGAGGACGGTGCGGACGGGTTCGCGGGCGGCGGTGGAGAGCGCAGTGATGCCACCGCTGGATTGCATGACGAAAATGCGGGGCGCCGCGGCTGCAGCCCTGGGAACTTTGTGAGCACTTTTCGCGGCTCTGAAGCGTCGCTGCTCGAGCGTGCGCCCTTGTACAGCATTCGGCGCGTCCCCCACGTTGAAAGCTTGCCCTGCGCCCCCTTCGCTTCGATGATTTGCAAGTTCTCCGGCGCGACGCTCAAGATTTTCCAGGTAGCGCTGCATTACCGGCTGCAGATACGCGTTGATGACAACGGTGGAGGTGCGTTCGTATTCGCGGAATTCGGGAAGGATCTCGTGAGAGATGGAGAGCGGGACGGCGATTGAGTTGAGCGCTTCTGCGACTGCTCGTTCGTTCTTTGGATTGGCGAAGGAGAATAGCAGCGAGATTGCGATGGAATGCGGTTTGGTGAGCCCGACTTGATCGGCCAGCCCGAGCAATTCGTCCCGGGTGGGTGAGGTCACAACTTGGCCGTCGCTGGCGGTGCTTTCATTGATGCCGAAGCGGAGATCTTTTGCGACTAGCGGTTCGATCCGATCGAAAAAAAAGTCGTACAGCTTAGGGCGGGCCTGGCGGCCGATTTCGATGACATCTTCGAAGCCTTTCGTGGTGATGAGTGCGGTGCGCGCGCCTTTGCGCTCGAGCAGGGTGTTGGTGCCGACAGTGGTGCCGTGGAGGAGAATGAGTTCGCCGCCCTGCGTAATTTTGCGCAGGGCCTCGACTATGGCTTGGGAGGGATCGGCTGGTGTGGAGAAGACTTTGAGCATGCGGAGGCGGCCTTGGTCTACCCATACGCAGTCGGTGAAGGTGCCGCCGGTGTCGATCGCGATGCGGAGGGGTTGAGGGCGGCCTGGCATGGGCCACAAAAGAGTAACACTGCTTATGGCCGCGGCGGGGCCTCAGCCACGCGACGAATCTTCGCCCCGCCGCGCTTGGCAGGACAGCCGAGGCTGTCCCTATACGCGCTCCTCCTATGCGTTCCTGGTGGTGCGGCAGAGTATGACCTAGTTGCGAGCTGCCGGGGTTTCGGTTTTAGGATGCGGGAGCAGGTCGGTGGCGGGCAGCTTGGCGTCGAAGACCAGGTTAAAGAAACCGACCATCATTTCGTCTGAGTTCTGCTGGCCCCAGATCACGGTCCTGGTGGGGTCGGGATTCTCCGGGTTATTGGGCGAGTTGTCGAAGTGCGCAGAACACTCGATTTTTGTCCCTTTGGGAAGAGTGATCGGCGCGTCCAGGTTGTACCAGAGCTGCCAGTGCCAGTTGTAGGCGGGAACTTTCAACAGTGTCTGCGTCTCACCGCTGGGGAAGACCAGACGATATTCGAAGTCCTTCCCTCGCGTGTGCATGTGAGGGTGAAGCGCAACCAGCTTCACGTCTCTTGGGACTTCGAAGTTGGCGTCGACCCGGTAGTTTGGATCTCCGGGAGGAATCTTGAAGGTGCCGTTCACGGCGGAGAGGGTCAACACGCGCTCTTTCGGCGTCTCTTTCGCGAAGACGATTCCCAGCCGGGCGCGGTCGCTGGTGGCCTTGCCGTTGGGAGTGTAGTGCACTTCCAAGACGATGTCGGAGCCAGCTCTGATCAGTTTGGCTTGGCCCGGCTGTAGAATTTCCGCATTCTGACCGGGAGCGTAGCCGACGAGGAAGTCGCTGGGGAGAGCGCTGGTGTCATTCTTGTCATCTTGCTTGGGCGGCGGGGCTTGGAAGAAAACTCCGGTCTTTTGGCCTTTGAAATAGTTCGATCCAGGCTCGCGGACATACGCAATGATGTGATGGACTACCGAGCGGTCGGTGGGTCGCGCTTCGGCGGCCTGTATCCACTTGTCTTCCGTGAACCCCGTGGGCAGGATCACGTATTGATATTCGACCATACCGGACTCCGGAACCGGGAAGGCGTAAGGCAATTCGAAGATTGCGTCGGGCTTGGGAATGCCCCAGCCTTCGACAAAGTTCGGGGCCGCCGGCATCTCGGCAGGATCGCCCTGGGAAGCGCCTGCATTCACCCAGGCCAGGATCGTGCTGATTTCCTTCTCCGCGAGTGACCGGTCATTGGCAAAGTGTCCATAGCCGGGGTCGGCGAACCACGGAGGCATCATCTTCTGCTGCACGACGCGCTTTATGCTGGTCGCCCAGGGGCGCGTTTGTTCGTACGTGAGCAGCGGAAAAGGCGCTGCTTCGCCGGGGCGGTGGCAGGTCTGGCAATGCTTCTGCAGAATTGGCGCGACATCTCGAGTAAAGGTGACGCTGGCAGAATTGGGATTCTGAGCAACGGAATAGATGCCCAGACAGATGATCACCGCGACTGTCGAAACTGTTCGGCCCATGGATTCTTGTTCCTCGCAGAGCGCTGCGGCTCCGCTTTGAGGAAAGAGTATACCGTGATCTTCCGGCTGCCGCTCTCTGTTTCACCGACCGCCTTTCAACGACGGCGGCGTTTGGCGGGACACCCCAGGCGGCGTCCCCACCTGAATCTGGCGAACTAGCTCATCCCTTGGTGGTGAAGGCGAGCGTCAGCAATGTTTTTTGTTCTACTTCGTGGGCTTTGCTGCTTCCTGTCGCGGGGCTGGCACCGGAGGAACGTTTCACCGAGAGAACCGGACGGCCGCCGGCGATTCGCTTGAGGCGCGGCAGCATGTTGAAAAGTGCGCCCATATTGGCGGGCTCTTCCTGCACCCAGACAATGTCCGCGTTGGTTCCGTGGCGGTCGAATTCGGCGGCGACTTCCTGCTCGGGGAACGGGTAGAGTTGCTCGAGAAACACGATTGCGGTGCTGCTGTCTCTTCTTTTTTTCCGCTCGGCCTGGAGTTCGTGGCCAATTTTTCCGGTGCAGATCAGGATGCGGTCGGCTTCGCCGACTTCGGTATCGGGGATGACGTTCAGGAAATTCTTGTGCGTGAAATCTTCGATTGGCGAACTGGCGTCGAGATGGCGCAGCATGCTCTTCGGAGTAAAGACGACCAGCGGCTTGCGCCAGTGGCGCAAAGCCTGGCGGCGCAGGAGATGGAAATACTGCGCGGCGTTGGAAGGTTGCGCGATCTGGATGTTGTGCTTGGCAGCGAGTTGGATGAAACGCTCGATGCGGGCGCTGGAATGTTCCGGTCCCTGCCCTTCGTATCCGTGGGGCAGCAGCAGCACGATGCCGGATAGCAGGTTCCACTTGGCTTCGCCGGCGCTAATGAACTGGTCGATGATGGCTTGCGCGACGTTCACGAAATCGCCGAACTGCGCCTCCCAAAGAACGAGCGATTCGGGATAGTCGCGGCTGTATCCGTATTCGAAACCGAGGACGCCGGCTTCGGAGAGCGTGGAGTTGTAGATTTCGCAGCGGGCCTGATCGGGCTCGATGTTTTCGAGCGGGACGTATTCCTTCTCATTTTCGGTGTCGATCAGGGCGGAGTGGCGCTGGTTGAACGTGCCGCGTCGCGTGTCCTGGCCGGACAAACGCACGTGGGTGCCGGCTTTCACCAGACTCGCGAAGGCCAGGGCTTCGGCCATGCCATAATCAACCGGCCTTTTGCCCACCCCCATTTCGGCGCGCTGCTCGAGGAGCTTTTTTACTTTGGGATGGATGTGGAAGCCGTCAGGGTAGGTGGTGAGGCGGGTCGTGAGTTCCGACAGTTCTTGGGGCGCAAGTCCGGTCTCGACTTCGAATTCGGGCTGGTAAAGGCCCCCGAAGTATCCGTTCCAATATTTCGGCAACTCACGCATCACAGGTTTTTGCTTCATGCTGCCGGCTTGCTTTTGCGCAGCCTCGAACTCGGCGCGGATGGCGGCAGACTGGGCTTGCGCGTCGGCTGCGCCGATGTCGTCGGCGTAAATCTCCCACAGCGGGGGATGTTCTTTGATCTTTTTGTAAAGCAGCGGCTGCGTGATGGTAGGATCGTCGACCTCGCTGTGGCCGTGGCGGCGGTAGCCGATGAGATCGATGACCACGTCGGTGCCGAACTTGTAGCGATACTCGGTGGCCAGGCGGGCGACGCGGACGACGGCGTCAACGTCTTCGCCGTTGACGTGGAAGATGGGAATCGACTGGCGGCGCGCGATGCAGGCGGCGAAGCGTGTGGAGTGCTCTTCGGTGTAGCTGGTCGTGAATCCCAGGAGATTGTTGACCACGACGTGGATCGTACCGCCCACGGTGTATCCCGGGAGGTCGGCGTAATTCATGGTCTCGGCCAGGATACCTTGTCCGGCGAAGGCGGCATCCCCGTGGACGAGAAGCGGAAGATATTTTTCGCGTCCGCCTTCGCCGGTGCGGTCTTGCTTGGCGCGGGTGCGGCCGACGGTGACCGGATCGACTGCTTCGAGGTGGCTCGGATTCGAGACTAGGTGAATGTGCACCTTGCCGCCGCTGCGGGTCTGGTATTCGCCGGTGGCACCCATGTGGTATTTCACATCGCCGGAGCCGAGAACGCTGCGCGGGTCGACGTCTTCGAATCCGGCAAAGATTTCCTGAGGAGGACGCCGGGCTACGTGGGCCATCACGTTGAGACGGCCGCGATGGCTCATGCCCATGACTAATTCGATCGCACCTCGCTGGGCAGCGGTGTCGAGGACTTCGTCGACTAAGGGAATCAGAGCGGTCGTTCCCTCGAGCGAGAAGCGCTTGCTGCCAAGATAGCGTTGCTGCATGACCTGCTCGAAGATGTCGGAACGAATGAGCAAGTCGAGAATGCGCTGCTGGTCTTTTTCCGTAACCTCGAAACCCTGAAGTGGCGATTCCATGCGGTCAAAAATCCAGCGGCGGCGCTCGGGTCTGTAGATGTGATTGATTTCGACACCGATTGTGCTGGAATAGATGGCGCGGGCCTCGCGGGCGTACTCGCCATCGCGCTCCAGTTCTGGGGTTTCGCGCGGACGAAGAAAGCCGATAGGGTCGAGGTCGCCCTCGAGGTATCCAAACTGGCGATAGGCGTTGAAGACGCGCTCGCGCTCGGGATTGGAGGGGCTGGGAGTTTCGGCGACGGCGGCTGAGGAGCCGCCATTGGAAGTGTTGGATTTCGGGGTCATAGGAATGCAGGTACTAGGATAAAGGATGCGTGCACTCGCTTGCAGGATTCGGTCGGAACCCAAAGATCATGACCACAGAGGACACAGAGATCCACGGAGAAGACCCTCGAAACTGTCCAGTGCAGGAGGGTAGGGATCCTTCGACCGCGCCCAGGATGACAACGCATCTGCGGGAAGCGCTATTGGAAACCTTACGTGACGGTGCCGGGTCCGTGTCACTGCGGGCCGTGGGAGCACCAGCGGTTTTGGGCATAGGGATGTTGAAGTAGGCGGACTTGAAGCCGGGAGAGATTTCATAGAGTCCGCTGTCGACGGCGTTGTACTGAGTCGAAAGTCGTAGTTGATGCCCGGGGTGCCGTCGGCGTTGACAATCCGTGGGGAGAACAAGTTCGCGACGGGTCTGTCCATGTTTCGGTTTGAAAGTTCCGTATCCATGATCGAAGGTTCGGTTTTCACCAGTGATCACAATCACGTGCTTAATGCATTATGAAAAAGCGCCCCCCTGCAGAAGGTCGAGAGGTCGAGGCCGGATGAGGCGCCGCCTCCGCTGCGCTGCGCTGTGCAGGGGGTTCGCTCCGCTACGGCGGCGCTTGGGAGTAACTACAGTGGGTACACGCGGTGGGATGAACCGCAGAAGGACATAGGCAAGTCGGCTAGAGAATGGCATTTTTACCTTGAGGGGAAAGACAAGCGTTAGCACGAAAATCTTTCCCCCAAGGAGGCAACTCAAATGAGTTACGACGTCAAATATATCGGAATGGACGTGCACAAGGAAGCCGTTGTGATCGCCGTCCAGAATGAGAGCGGGAAGCTGGTGATGGAGTCCGTGATCGAAACCAAAGCCAGCAGCATTCTGCAGTTCCTCCACGGTATACGGGGCGAGCTGCATGTGACCTGGGAAGAAGGCACTTGGGCCGCCTGGCTGTATGATCTGCTGCAGCCGCATGTGCAGCACATTGTGGTGTGCAATCCGCGGCGCAATGCCTTGTTAAAGGAGGGCAACAAGAGCGACAAGGTGGATGCGGGCAAGCTGGCCGACTTGTTACGCACCGGGATGCTGCGACCGGTCTACCACGGAGAAAACGGACTACGAACGCTACGCGAGTTGGGGCGCAGCTATCAGACCATCAGCAAAGATTTGACGCGAGTGATGAATCGATTGAAGGCGCTGTATCGCGGTTGGGGCATTCCTTGTGCCGGCACCCAAGTCTATGCTGTGCGCGCTCGGGAGGAATGGTTAAACAAGCTCCCACAAGCCGGGTTGCGCCGCCGCGCGGAGCTGCTCTATCTACAGCTGGACGGATTGCAAGCCTTGCGGCGAGATGTGCGACCCGAGTTTTTGGCGGAGAGCCGAAAACATAAAGCCGCGAAACTGCTGCGCCAGATTCCCTGCATCGGTCCGATTCGAGCGGCGCGCTTGATCGGGCTGATGCAAACCCCGCACCGGTTTCGCAGCAAGCGGCAACTCTGGACCTACAGTGGCCTGGGCATCGAGACGCACGACAGTGCGCAATACCGCTTTGTGAGCGGACAACTGCAACGCTCCAAGAAGCCTCAGCAGCTCCGTGGTCTGAATCGAAATCACAACCATGAGATGAAAGAAATCTTCAAGAGTGCGGCCACCCGGGCCAGCTGTGGCAGAGGACCGTTCCACGATTTCTATACAGGTTTGCTGGCCAAGGGGATGAAGCCGGAGATGGCGCGTCTGACGCTGGCGCGCAAGATCGCGGCCATTACTTTGACACTTTGGAAAAAGGAGGAACGTTTCGACGCCAAACAACTGAAGACGCAAGCAGCTTGAGCATCAAATAGAACCCAGGTGATCTCCCAAGGTTTTCATGCCTCGGTGGTAGCCAATCGGTTCTTGCGATGCTCCGGTTCGCGGGAGAGTATCCAAACACTCATTCAGGCACTCTGTGTGCTGTAGTCCAGCACCGAGTCTCCGGGTTAATCCTATGCCCCCGCGGATAACCGAAAAAAGCAGTAGGCCTCGAGCCTCACATAGGATCATGGTTGGCAAATTAAGCCAACGCTTAAGCTTGCGCAGCTTCGGAACTGAACGGCGTCGTGCGCCACTGACTTCATGAAACCGTCGAGTTGGGACAAGCAACTGGGGTTGGCCTCGCCGCGGAAACGTGCGGCGAGCCAAAGCGACAAAACCAATAACCCCTCCAAGAATGAGGTGAGGAATGAGGTGGGGGCTGGATGTAAGTCACCACGCCCGCATCTCTCAGAGGGGCGGGGAAAACATTTTTTCCTTGACATCCCTTTTCATAGGATGGGTGTGATGGGCTTGTTCTGTGCCTCGGCCGGGACCGGCGCTCCGATACCGGCACGGGAGAAGGTAGCCGGGAACCGAGAAGGTGAGGCCAGGATGAATTGCAAGTGAAAAATAATGCACAGCCGAGGGTCCGCGAATGCGGACGCGGCAGGGATTAAACCCTCAATTCTCCATGCCAGTCGCGGCTATGCTAGTCTGCCTGCTATGGCGCAGCGCACCGCTCCCAAGAATGCCCGGAAACCTTCGGCGCGGACTTCCCAGAAATCCACCCACCTGGAGAATTTCCCATCCCCACCCCTCGCAAAAAACGCGAAAAATGTACCCACAGTTTCCGGTAAGCAATTCCTGAGCGACAAGGTCGGGCACTTTACCGAGTCCGTGATTCGAGAGATGACGCGGCAGGCAATGCTGCACGGAGCGGTGAATCTGGCGCAGGGATTTCCCGACTTCCCGGCTCCGGCGGAGATCAAACAGGCCGCGCAGCAGGCGGTTGCGGCGGACCTGAACCAGTATGCGATTACGTGGGGCGCCAAGAGCCTGCGTAACGCGATTGCGCGGCAGATGGGCGTGTGGCAGGGAATCACGGTCGATCCCGAGAAACAGATCACGGTGTGTTGCGGGTCAACCGAGGCGATGATTTCGACTCTGCTGGCGGTTTGCAACACCGGCGATGAAGTCGTGATCTTCGAGCCATTCTATGAGAACTACGGGCCCGATTCCGTGTTAAGCGGGGCGAAGCCGAAGTTTGTGAAGCTGCGTCCGCCGACCACAGATGGCGGCGAATGGACGTTTGACGAAAAAGAATTGCGGCGCGCCTTCGACAACCGCACGAAAGCGATTATCGTCAATTCACCCAATAACCCGACAGGCAAGGTTTTCACCCGGGCGGAATTGGAATTGATTCGCGATCTTTGCGTGGAATTCGATGTGCTGGCGATTACCGACGAAATCTACGAGCACATTCTTTATGAAGGGACCGAGCATGTTTCGATGGTATCGCTTGATGGGATGGGCGAGCGGACGGTGACCATTAACGGCATGTCGAAGACCTACAGCGTCACGGGATGGCGCGTGGGATGGGCGGTTGCGCCGGAGACGATTACCAACGCGATCCGCAAAGTGCACGATTTTCTGACGGTGGGAGCGCCGGCGCCACTGCAGGAGGCCGGCGCGGCGGCGTTGAGCCTGCCCGCTTCGTACTACGAAAAACTGGCTGAAGGGTACCGGGTGCGGCGGGATCATTTGATGCCGGCTCTCAGCGCGGCTGGTTTCAAGTGCTTCCGTCCGCGAGGAGCGTATTACGTGATGACGGATATTTCTGCGTTCGGGTTTGAGGACGATGTTTCATTCGCAAAATATCTGGTGCAGGAAATTGGCGTGGCGAGTGTGCCGGGATCGAGTTTTTATCGCGATCCGCGGGATGGGGCGCGGCAGGTGCGGTTTGCTTTTTGCAAGAAACCGGAGACGCTGGATGAAGCGGCCCGAAGGTTGGCGAAATTGGCGGGCTGAGGTCAGTGGGCTGAATTGCGAAGCGGAAATGGTGCCGGCACTTTGAAATCACGCCGCAGGCGATGCCGTCTCCTGAATTGCCGGACGGGCCGGTCACGTGTGGCAGTACTGAGGGCGAAGAGTAATTGATAGTTGTCGGCTTTGGCGAAGCGTTTTCTCCGAAAATGATTGTGGGTTAATCTTGTCAATCTTTCCAAGATAGCTGCAGATTGCCGCCCAGGAACATGGCTAAGCGGTCAGCCTCCTGTGCGGCCGCGCTTCGCACCCACCCAGGCACTGTCACGAACGGCTCGATGACAACTTCGACGCGGCTTCCCTTAACGTCATGACGCCAGACGCCTCTCATAAAGCCATTGACCAGCAGGACTGGCGAAATCCACCCCTGTGGGCGATAAACGCGGCTCCGCAATCCGCCAGGTAACAAGTGCTCGGCGTGACCAGATGCGCCGATCACGTATTGGTCGAAGGCGGGTATCAGCCGGACGGACCGCTGCGGACTGAGTTCGCGCGCCTCGCGGGCATCCCCGGCTAGCATCCAGGCCTGCACGCCGTCCACATCAACCGAAGACACCTTCTCGCCGAGCGCTGCGATCCACTGACGGGCTGTGACGATACCGCATCCACCCCACCAGCGCGCCAGGTCATGGCACGTCGCGGGACCGTACGCTGAAAGGAAACGGCGCGTAACGGCCAATGTTGCAGCTTCCGGATCGATGGGCGGCCCTACAGCGGCCACCCAACTACCGGGCTTGGTGAACCGGACGCGCTGACCGATGCTTGGGCCGAAGCACAGCTGACCACTCATGGCGGCGGGCTTGAGTATCGTGCCCCAACTGCCGTACGCCAACTTGGCGGCAAAATTCTTTGAACCAGTGATCTGTCCTACCTTCTGTGCCAGCTCTTCTCGGGTCATTACGCAGTCGTCCAGAGCGGCTCCAATGGCTCGGGTCAGGCCATCGAGCTCGTCGAGTGTGAGCCCGAATCTTCGCCACAATCCAGGCTTCCGGTATCGCCGACTCGTGCTTAGCGCAGCGTGCCAGAGGGGCAATTCGCTGGTGGGAAGCAAGTGCAGTGTACCTCGCATCGCCCAAGTTTTGACCAGCGTGCGGTCTTCCCAAAGCGCATGCTGAACGGCCCCGCGTTCGAGGCCTCCGACTCTCGTCCACAGACTCAGCATGGCCGAGGACAGCACCTGCGCGTGTAATCCACACAGGCGGCCGGCAACGGCAAGCATTCTTTCGGCGGGCACCCGCTGATCGAGGTGATGGCGTCGAACACGCCAAGCTGCAACCTGTGACCAAGTGAGCTTCAACATTCGAGAATACCCTCCCCACCGAACGTCCGTAGGTCGGCGACGCAGTCATCGGTAAAGATGAAATCCACCAGGGCCACATGGCCACCGGGTTTCACGACGCGTGACACTTCGCGCATCATCTGTTCTCGGTCTGCCCGACTCTTCAATTCATGGACCAAGAAATTCGACAAACAGGCGCCTCGTAATCAGAGCGGGGCACGTTTGGCCTATGGACGTTCACAGAAGAGCAGCCGGTTGCTGAACGGATCGATAACCTCCAGCGCAAAGTAGTCGACGACACTTACCTTCCGGCGTATGGAAGGTCTGCCGTTCATCCAACCTCAAACGGAGGTCAAGCGAGTCTACCTCTCAGACGGCGAACTTCTTCGGCGGGAGCTTTTTCAGCACGCCGGCCTAGAACTTCAGCGGTGAATATCGAACCATCGGGCGCGAGAGCGCCTACTGCATCAGCTTCGCAAACTCGTCGGATATTTTCCCCAATGTCGATGACTTGCGAGGAGCGACCTAGCTACGACATCTCTATTCTGAAATATGCCCTTGCCGCATTGATCCAAGGTGTCGCATCGACACTTCGTCATCAACTTCGTGAGCACGCCTCGCACTGCCTTTATTCCGTCCATCAGATTATCCAACTCCGCAACCTTTCTTTGGGCGAGCGTTCGCCAGCGATCCGAAGCGCGAGTGATATCGCGGAAACCAAAGAACAGATGTCGGATTTCATTCAATGTAAAACCGAGTTGACGCGCGCGCTGAATGATTGCTAGCCGGTAGAGCGCTGTGGTGTTGTATCGTCTCTGCCCGCTGATTCGCGGGGCTGGGGGTAGCAGTCCAATTCTCTCGTAGTACCGAATCGCCGATGCTTGGAGCCCAACTTGTCGCGCCACCTCGGAAATCGTTAGTTCTGGCATAAGGTTCTAGATCGCTCGTTCCGATCACCATCCGAACGTTGACAGAATCTTTGCAAAAAGCCCTTGCCTTAAAGTCAACTTTAAGTTGTAGCGTAATGGATAGAGCGACAGAGCGTCCAGAGCTTTCCCGCCCGGAGGAGGACCATGCAGAAACTGAAATCGATCTTGATGCTCGCGCTGTGGTTGACTTCTGGCAGCCTTTTGGCACAAGTCGGCCAGCAGAGCGTTGACGCCAAGGAAGCTACCATTCTCGACGTAGAACGGGAAAGGCATACTCTGCAGATCTTGGCGAATCTCGCCGAGAAAGTGATCGTGTCTGCCGCTGATGCCAGGCCCACCGACAAGTATGGCTTTGCACCAACGGATGGTGAATTCAAGGACGTGCGTACCTTTGGTCAAATGGTGAAACACCTGTCTGCCACCAACTCCATTCTGGCCGCGGCTGCTTTAGGAGAGGAGCCAGCGGCAGATGCTGGCGACGAGCTGGGACCTGAAGCGGTGAGAACTAAGGGCGAAATTCTCAATTACCTGAAAGGCTCGTTTGCATATCTGGACAAAGCAATCGAGGCTATCGGGCAAAAAAGTACCTCGGTTAAATCCTCGCCGATCTCGCTCCTGAAAAACACGGAGGCGACGCGCATGGCATTGGTGATGGAGTCCTTGGTGCATGCTTTTGACCGTTACGGACAAATGGTCGAGTATCTGCGCACAAACGGCGTGGTTCCGCCCGCGAGCTGGCCATGAAGCACGGTTCTGATGAAATGCCGGTAGCTTGCTGTTTGACGAGCGCGGAACTACGCGAGCGTGAGACAACGCTCCTTGCCCAATTCAGATCTGCTGTAATCGGGACTGAAGAACTCCCGAATGGGTATGCTTTCCGGGTTCCCGGCGATCGCAAATCGATTGCGACTATAGCGGAAATGATTGTGGCGGAAAGGGAGTGTTGCCCCTTCTTGACATTCGAGTTCGTCGCCCAACCGAGTATGGGGCCCATTGTCGTCCGCGTGACTGGCCCCGCCGGTACCAAGGACTTCTTGAAAACCGTCTTGTGTAAGCCCGATGCGTCTATCTAAATCTCATGGTTCCCAATCGCGCTCGGCCAACCGGTGCGCGACTAAAGCTGGGTCGAGTCAGCTAGCGCGATGTTCGGACTTGGTGAGCCACATCTCCGATATAAGGTTCAGTGATGTAGGTCAATCCTGCCGATTCCACAAGATTTCGAGCCAGTCGCAGCTCCTGTTCAGGGACCCAACAACCCTTCGGATTGTTTACACCGGCCGCGGACAAGCCGGATTGCGTCCATATGGTCTTCGCGCCGATGCTCTTGGCCGTGGCAATGATTCCCGCCAGTTCGCTGGCAGGACGATGTGAGTAAATCAATTCAGCACGCTCTGGTGGACCACCGAGGTGCTGGGTCACCACTTTGCCGTTGTTCAGTTCATAGACGGAGTAGTCCCCTGGCCCGGGACCCCCACGGACCACTACGTGAAACCCAGCCAGCGCAAGACTCTCGGGAACATCCGTGGTTGGCCAATCTATGACCAGGACGGTATCAATGTTTTTGAAGGTCTCTTTAGGACTCAATCAGCACTCCTGTTGGGTTAAGACGACGGACTACCGCAAATAGCAAAAACTTCCGAACGCCTATGCGACGAGCGGCCGACCAATCTCCCAATGATGTCCGAATGGATCCACAAGGCGGCCGAATCGCCAACCGTGTTCTTCTCGAACAGGGACGACCTTCGATGCGCCAGCCGTCAGCGCACGTGCGAAGACGGCATCTGGATCGGCCACCGTCAACACCATTCGAACCGACCCGCCTCCGAGCGACTCGGGGCTGAAGTTGCCGTGCTCGGGAGACTCATCGCCTAGCCAAAACTCAGCACCATCTACCGAGAGCCTGGCCACTACGCCTCCGGCGTCAAGGCGGAAGACTTCAGTTGCTCCGAATGCTGATTTGTAGAAATCGACGGCTCGCGCACCATTCCGAACCGATAGCCAGGGTGCGATGGAGCACGGCGACGAAGCGCCCGCGGCTGGATGTAATGCCATTATCTCTCCTTAATGGGTAGTGAGATGAACCACAACGTGCGCGACCAGAATCACCGCGGACAACGCCAGACCCACAGCCATTGGTCTTCTCTTTCGCCAGAGCGCCACTGCGGCGAAGACGAAAATCGTCTCCGGTACCACAATCACGGCCAACATTTCTGCCGATTCCACTCCCTTCAAGGTTGATGCTGGGAAGATAACCAGCAACCCGCGCACCAGACCGAACGCGGCGACCAGCACGCCAACTGCAATCCCTATCCCTGATAACGCGCCCGCTGCGTTCCTTCGAATGAGCTTCAGCATCGGCCCCTCCTCCTGACTCGAGCATTTGCCCAACCAGGCGCGCAACTGGCGGGGAACGGAGTATTTGAAAATCGCGCGCGCGCTTCCCAGGGCCCAAAACAATGCCGCCCAATCGCTCTCTATAAAATCCAGCTCGCTCAGCATCGCCCTTGCCCACTCTTGGCTCCCGGACGACGAGTGCCGGACCGCCACGCCAAGCAGTCTCAAAGCCAATCTGCGGGTCACAGACATCAGCTGTTCATCCCGTCAAATGCCACGCGCGCTAGGCGCCGAGTTGGAGGTCGAAGGTGGTGCTCTTTAGCGAACCGCATGCCTTCGGGCGTCAGCCGGTACATGTGCCGGGGAGGTCTCCCAACCTCCGCCGTCTCCCACGAGGTCTCGAGCAGCTTACGTTCGGCAAGTCGCATCAGGATTGGATACAGCGTGCCGGACTTCAGCCCCGTATTGCGGCTGATGTCATATCCGTAAATCCAGTCCTTCGGGACTTGAAGAAACGCGTCCAGAACCTGCAGGGTCTGTGGCGAGAGGCGCAGTTTCATCTCACTAATCTACATATGTAGAGATAGATAGTCAACCGTCGGTGCGAGCGCTGCAATCTAGGGATGTTTTGGCCCAACCGCGGCTAGTCAGCGTTGTTTCGTAAGTGGCACAGTCGCCAGCTATTTCATTCCTCAGAACTGCTGAAAAAGCTGGTCTACTGGAATTCGATGGTTTGAGTGCAAATTCTATTTCAGAGCGACAACCGGGATGTGCACCGGTTGCAGCCGAGCTCGAAGGTTGTCATTCGTACCGCAGCGCCACCATTGGGTTCACCTTTGCCGCCCGGCGCGCAGGGATATAGGCCGCCGCAAGGCTTACTCCGCACAGGGCAAAAGCAGCGAACAATAGCGCTACGGGATCGCTGGGTTTTATTCCGAAGAGCATGCTTGCGACCAGGTGGTCGACGATGAACGTGATGGGAAGGCCCGCCCCAATCCCGAGCACAGTGAGCATCAGAGTCTCCCGAAGGACCGATGAAAGGACTTGTCTCTTGCCCGGGGTTCTCCAGCGAATGCCTGTTGCCAACAACTAGGCTCTCCTTGAGTTGAGCATTGGCTATGAATAGCCGCATCCACCTAGCAAAGCCCCTGGCTTTATGGTGAGTCGCCGCCCGCCCAACCCTGTCCGAAAAGCCCGTCCTCCACAAATACTTCCGCGCTACTCCCGATTCGAAGAAACTCCCCATAAGGCAACTGTTATATGAGGCGGTAGGATAGCCACAGCGAGCGCACTGGTCGCGATGCCCGCGGAGTGGCGCGGTACGGCATCGCGCAATCGCGCGCAGTACTTTCCGATGGGCCCATGGATCCAGCGGAAGTTGGCTGTGGATAAAATACGGAGTGGTCAGATACCCGGAACAAACAAAGACGAATAACCGAGGACAGGTGAAATTCGCAGAAACGGAAGGTTTCCTGAGCCCTCAATAATCGAACCTACTCACCCAATTCATGCGAAGCATCAGTTTCTCCGTCCTGATTTGCAGCCTCGAGTTCTGCTGCGAGCTGAGACTTGAAGCTGCGGCTGGCCTCTTCGAACTGGGCTTTAGCCCGCGCCACGTGTCCCAACAACGCGTGCAGTTGCTTTGGACCCAACACCAGCAATCCGAGCATAAGTATGAACAGGATTTCGGTACCCAAACCCACGATTCACCCCTTGGTAACGCTTGGCTCGTCGGCAACGGTGGTTGTTGTTCTGGTCGGCTTCTCTTCGTCAGCTTTCATGGCCGACTTGAAGCCACGAATGCTTTCCCCGAGTCCTTTGCCCAGTTCGGGAAGTTTCTTAGGTCCGAACACGAGCAAGGCGATTCCGAAAATAATCAGCAGATGCATGGGTTGAAACAGTCCTTCTAACATAGGTGCTCCTCAATTTCTCGTCGCAAGACGTACAGACAATTGGTGGTTGACGAAAGACAGGCGCCGCGACCCGTGTTTCAGATGCGGCGCCCGCACCAGACAACAAGCAAATGCACAGAAGCGAATGCTGAGCAACCCAAATTACCGGGCTAAACGGACGGCCGAATCGGCCGCCACCGCCATCGTTCGCAGGGTTCTGAGGAACTGCTGGCTTTGGCCGACGAAGAGTCCATCTTCAGTAAAGCTCTTGATCGTGGCCACGGCGCCGCCGAATTTATCGGTCAGTGGACGAATGATTGAGACCGGGGGAAGGTTGCGCTTGAATTCGGTGGGGACCGGAAAGATCAAGCTGGGCTGAATCAGCGGATTGAGTGGGTTGAAAAAGTTGGGAAACGTCAGGCCGGATACGGAGTCGGTAAACGGCGCCACAGGGGCTTGCACTGCGTTGCCCGCAAAATCAACCCATTCCAGAAAGTGCGCGACCTCATCTCCGCCGATGCCAAACATGAGCTTAACCACTTCCAGATCCGTCGCTTTCTGAATCAAGGATGCGTAAAGACTCGAACCGCCTTGCTCGATGTATCCGAAGTGAAACCCGGCTACATTCGCGATTGCCTGAATGTGTGCGTTACCGGGAACGTTGAAAGTGGGGTCGGTAGTACCGAAATCGTCATCGGTTCTGGGAATGGCGGTAACCCCTTTGAGAGTGATTGCCTGAGGAAAGGTGGCGCCGAGGTCGGGATTGGTCGCGCTGCGGTAGCGAACGTACCAACTGGTATCGACGTTGAGATTCATGAGGTTCGTGAGGCGCCCGATGCCCGCTGATCCTGTAGCCGTGCTTCCCGGCAAAGTTTCGAACTCGTCGAAGTTGACCGGTTCGGCTCCTCTGGACTCGAGATAGGCATTGAGGAAGGTGGCGTGGGTGATTTCATCCTTCCAGTTGCTGGTTATGTACTGAGGGCCATCGGAATCGAGATTTGACAAGGCGATCTGATAGTTGTTCAACGTTTGGTTCGGGTCAATCTCGATGGGTGGATTCGTTCCGATGCCACCCAATTCCGCATACTGCGTCCAAAGGTCCGCCTCGATCAGTTCCGCCGCCGCCAGAAATCGAAGAATGGCGATATCACCCGAATTGAGGGAACCGGTCTGTTGTGTACTCGCTTGTGCACGGGCCAACGTTCCACTGGTTAACAGTCCGGCCCCCACTGCGGCGCTGCCTGCCAGGAGGCTGCCTTTCAGAAAGGAACGACGGTCAACCGAACTGCTTGAAGACTTCCTTTTCATACTTATGCTCCCATCCTATTGCCTAAGAGTTTGTTCCAACCGCCGTTTAGACACACTCGATTAACTAGGAGATACAAGCTCTTGTCATTTGATTGTCAACTCTTTCTAAGCAAGTAGATCAACAGCGATGTTTCGCCCCACCAGTTCGCTTTGACTCCAGATTCTGTCTCACGCTGTATAAAACTCAGCTCAGCCGTTGTTATTCCAGGGTTTAAATAAATACTCTTCTCGTCATCGAGATGAAGCCAAGAACGGTCAGTAGCAGTTGCGGGTAAGACGCAGACAAAAATGGGCGGCCCGGGGAGGGCCGCCCTAGTTAGAACAGTTCGCTTCGCTCAGAAGACGAACTTAGCCTGCAGCTCAATTACTCTTGGAGATGCATCCGCGCCTAGACCGGAGCCATAAATCGTTGTTGGCTGACTGACCGTCTGGGTGATTTGTCCGAACTGGCCGCTGTCGGCATTCGTGTTGGGAAAGGCAAAGTTGGGATGATTGAAGAGGTTGAAGAACCTTGCTCCTACAGAGAACTGGGCCTTCTCCCACTTCGGTATCGCGAAGGACTTCTCTACGTCGAAGTCCGTGTCGAAGTATCCTGGGCTACGAAACTGATTGCGGCGCTGGGTTCCGAAATTATTTGTCGGATCAGCGAAATTGGCCGCGCTGTAGCACGGATTGGGTAGCCCGTTCACCAGCTGTGCAGCCGAGTTGCCGCAGTTGATGCTAGGAGACCCCACGACATCGGCGAGCACCGCTGTTGTGGTAGCAGGACTCGTGCTGCCGAACAAGCTACCCTGTAGAGTCGCAGTCGCGTTGCTGCTCCAGATCGAGTACGGGAAGCCGGTGTGCTTAAAGATGGTTCCGGAGACAGTCCATCCCTTCATCAGCGCGTTTGGACCCCATTTCGTCAGGTGACGGAAAGCGTCACTCCAGACATAGTTCATGACGAACGACTGGCGCACATCGTAATCAGCATTGCCATAGTTTAGCTGGCGAATATTGAACGGATTTAGCGGTGTGACCACATCCACGTTGCCGTTGGCATTCAATCCGAACGGGTTCAAAGAGCTATTGGAGATCTCATCCAGAGCATGGCTGTAGGTATAAGATGCCTGGAACTGAAAGCCTCCATTAAAGTTGTGGGCGGCAGTCACGGTGACGCCGTTGTAGTTTGAGTTGCCGACGTTTTGTGTTTGTGCAACCACTCCGAATCGCGGGTCGGGCTGAGTGAGCGGCAGACCCCCGAATGGCGCGCCCGTTGGACTAAACGCATTCAGGGCTGGATTCGTGATTTCTTCATGCTCGCCGTGATTGCCCACATATTTCACGCTCAGTGTGGTGTGCCATCCCAGAGCCTGCTGGATTTCCAGGTCCCACTCGTCGTAGCGCGGGATCTGCACTTTTCCGGGGTTAAAGAAATTGAAGGCTGGAACCGCGCCGCCGTTGGCAAAATTAGCTCGAAAAGCTGCATTGGCCGCCGTCGCTTGCCCATTCAGGTTTCCTGGTGCTGCCGGTGAGAGCGCACCGTTAAAAAGCGCGAACGACGGATCATTGGGTGCATTGGTCAGGATGTCGTCAATCCCACCCGTAGGAATGGCGTCACTGAAGATACCGAATCCGCCGCGGACGACAGTGTTCTTGGCGCCGAATGGCGACCAAGCGAAGCCGACTTTTGGCTCGTATACGACAGACGTTACCGAGGGGAATGCGGTATTCAAACCCGTTCTCAGGGCTTGATTCACCGGCGCCGTGCGATTCAGGTCCTGAAACGGTGCAGAAAAGCTTTGGAAGCAATTGCTCTGGCAGACGGGATCGGACAAGTGATCAAACCGCATGCTCAGCGTCAGCTTCAAGTTCGAAGTGACCTTGAGCTCGTCTGACACATACCATCCAAGCTGATAGAGCGCTATCGGTACATTCGTATTGAGGGGGAAGTTCTGAGCCACAAGACTCCCCACGCCTTTGTTGGAAGGCGCAACCCCTCCGAACGCGAAGTCGTTCAGCGAGACCTCTTCGGCGAACGGAATAACCCCAGTGAAATTGTGGTCGCTCACGTCGTCGCGGCGGAAGTTAGCTCCGAGCCGGAAGGTGTGTCTCCCGCGAGTCCAACTGAAGTCGTCCACAATTCCGTACTGGGTCACAGTCCGGCCCTGCGGAAAAGCCGTTCCGTCGTTATTCAGAGGGAACAGCGAATTGTCACCGAGTAAAACCGTCTGCGGAAGCGTTTTGAATTCTGCGGCTTGGTTCACCATCGTGAACAGGGCGCTGTACCACTGCAGTGAGGCGATGAAGTTGTTTACCTTGTTGGCGCCGAATGTATGGGTTTCACCCAACTGGCTCTGCCATTCCGGCTGAGTACTGTGGGCGTCGAAGGCGGGGCTTAGAGGATCGGTGTAGGTGGCCTGGATGCCGCTTTCGTGCTGCACTCGGACGAAGAGCTTGTCATTGTTGCCGATGTTCTGATCATAGCGGCCCACAATCAGATAATCGTTGGTAGCCTGAGAGGTGCCGCCCTGCAACTGCGTGGCACACGGGTTGGCTGCTCCGAATGCGATTCCCGCCAGGCTGGTAACGTTCGAACAACCTCCACCGGCCAGAGTATTCTGAGCGCGTGCCGCCCCCGGAGTTGCGTTCCAGATACCGAATAGCTGGTTGTAAAACGGCACCGACGCCGGGCTCACACGGTTCAGATTGGCGATCACGGAACTTTCAAACCCCTGAGTCGGCAGGTTGACCGAAAACAACGACGGAATCACCAGGCGAATGCCTTCATAGTCAACAAAGAAGAAGGCTTTGTTTTTCCGGATCGGTCCACCGATCGAAGCTGCATACTGATTCGCGTTCACAAACGGCCGCGGGGCAACATCGCTCCCAGCAACGCCATTGGCCTGATTCCGGAAATAGTTGTTGGAGTTTAGAGCTCGGCCGTTCCACCAGTATTCCGCGTTGCCATGAAAGGAATTAGTGCCGGACTTCGAAACGTAATTGATATTCGCGCCCGCCAGCCCGCCAAATTGCCCGCTGTAGCCATTGGTCACGACGCTGGTTTCCTGCACATCGTTCAGTCCCAGCGTCAAGTTGGTTGCGCCGCTGTTGTTGATGTTGAAGTAGGGATCGTTATCGTTGGCCCCGTCGTAGGTGAACACATTGGAGTTCGACGGCAAACCAAAGAACTCATAGTTACCGCCGCCAAACACAGAACCCCCGGTCGTGTTCATCACCACCCCAGGCGCCGTCAAAGCCACAGCGCTCAGATCATTTCCCGGATTGGGCAGAAGGGCAATTTGCTGAGCATTGAAGTTCGTCTGAATATTGGCGTCTTCGGTTTGCACACCTGCCACCTGATCGCTTACCTCTACGGACTCGCTTTGCGACGAGAGAGATAGTTGCAGGTTCACCGTAATGCTGTTGCCGAGCGCGACCGTTACAGTCTTGAGGACCTTCTGAAAACCGGCGACGTTCGCTGAAACCGAATACTTGCCGGGCTGCAAGAGGGAGAAGTTGTACGCTCCTTGGGCATTCGTTGTCGTCGAAGTCGAACTGCCGGTATCAACATTTTGTAATGTGATAGGCGCGCCGGAGACGACTGCCGCTGTCGGGTCCGTAACGACTCCGGCAATGTCTCCAGTTGTTGAAGTCTGTGCGCCGACTCCGATCACCGCCATCCATACAACCAATAGCAACATCAAGTGTTTTTGCGCGAAGCTATTCGACCGTTGCTGCTGATCACCATCTTTCATCTTTTTGCTCCGTTTCTTTTGGCGTTTGTTTTTGCTCCAACTACATGAGAACGTCTTCATCAGGTCCGTTTTATCCCCCCTCAGGGAGAAATAGTTTTCTCTGACATACAAGGCTTTTAGAACTACACCTCACCGACAGATGCTTGAGGAGCGGCAACCGAGGGCGACAGAAGAGTGCTTCAGTTGGGCTAGGAGACTCTAGCGCGCTCACGACGGGCACCTCCCAACCACGCCACGCCGATACTGATGGCGTAGAGCACCATCATCGGGGCCGCGAAAAGACACATGTTCAGGATGTCAGCTGTGGGAGTGATGACGGCGGCCACGATGAAGATGACAAGGACGGAATAGCGAAGGTTCCGCCACATCCATCCAGCCGTAAGCACTCGCATCAAGGCCAGGAAAAACACGAGGATCGGCATTTCGAACATCAGTCCCAGACCGATGATGATTGTGGCAAAGAGCTTGGTGTACTCTCCAATCGTAATCATGGGCTGGAAGCGTTCGCCGTAGCCGATCAGGAAGTCCAGGGAGGCCGGATAAACCATCTTGTAACCGAACAGTCCACCGGCAAGGAATAGTCCCACCGTGCTGACCAGGAAAGGAAGGACATACCGCTTCTCGGTGCGATACAGTCCGGGTGCGACAAACAACCAGAATTGATAAAACACAAATGGCGAAGCAGCAAATAGACCCAGAACTAAAGCCACTCCCAGATAGAGATTAAAGGGGTCGGTTGGATTCAAGTACACCAAGCCCCCGCCGATGCCATGGTGCCGTAACGCTTGGATGATCGGTTGCTGCACAAAACCGAACAGCCGGTCGGCGAGGGACCAACACAGAAGAAACCCGACTAGTATTCCAAGAATTGAAAAGATGATCCGTTTCCTCAACTCTTCCAAGTGGGCCAAGAATGGCATGGCACGCTCACGCACGGGCAGGGCGGCAAGGACGTTATTCATGTAGAACCCACTCGTGTTTCTGATCCTGTGGCCGTGTATCGCCGTTTGCCACGCCCGTGCATCTTTCAACCGGCTTCAGATCGCGCAAATCCACGTCGAACATGGGACCGGCCGAAGGCCTCTCGCTGACTGATGCGAATTCGTCGTTGCACGCGAAACCGAGCACGACGAACAGTATTGCGACCAGCCCTGTGAGACCGTATAACGTTAATTCCAGCACTTACGTCCACTCCCCTTTCAAATGTCTGCCGCGCGTTATCGGCCGTGCGGTGGGCACCGTTCGCATGGCGCCATTCGCACACTGGCGGGATCGCCGACAGTCAGTAGCCCGCAAACTCTTCGGTCCGGATATCGTCCGCTTCTACTCCCGCATTACCGAGAGTTTGGAGGGTCGCCGCCACCATGTCAGGCGACCCGGCAATGTAATAGATGGGATCTCGCACGTGTCCCACTTGCGCGAAGAGCATTTCCGAGCTGATATGTCCGGCCCTCCCCTTCCACGACAAGCCAGGATTGGTCGGGCGAGTTAGGGTCGGAACAAAGCAGAATCGTGGATTTTCACGCTCTAACTGCCAGAGATCATCGATGAATGCTGCATCCTTGAGCTTCCGGTTGGCGTAGAAGAGAAATAGAGGATGGCTCAACTTTTTGCGTGCCGCATAAGAAAGAATGCTGAGAAACGGCGCAATCCCGATTCCACCGGCTAGAAGCACGGCTGGCCTGGCCCTATCGTTATGGAGATGAAGAGATCCCATCGGCCCTTCAATCTGTGCCGCGCTGCCGATCGGCAACACGGCTAGCGTTCTTTTGAAAAGGGTGCTTCGCATACGTGTCGCAACTAGCAGATCTGCGCTCAACGGCGAGCTTGCGATCGAGAAGGTATGCGTGATTCGGCTTGATCCGTGATCCTCGGGATCCGGTATGGTCAGGTCAATATATTGACCGGGCTTGAACTCGAAGTGTGTCGGCTTTTCAAACTGAAATGCCATGGTTCCATCAGCGACTTTTGTCCGACCTATTAGACAGGTTTGATAAACGCTCATCTCGTCTCCTTGCTCGGTTGCTGCCGTTGATGAGAATCGGCCCACCCTGCGACTCTATGGGTGCGATCGCGTTTAGACATCGGAGCAAGGGCGCACCGCCAGTACGCCCTTGCCCAGGTTCCAGCCGTTAGTTGACCGTGACGCTGACGGGTACGCCATGGCTTAACGCACCGGATGTGCCCGTCACGGTCAGAGTTGTTTGAGATGAGGCCGGCGCCTTGGCGTTGCTGCCGCCGCATCCGAGGGTGAACAGTGAAGCGAGAAGCAGCAAGCCCAGTACGCTGATACCTACGAAATGTTTGCGCGTGACCGGTTTCCGCCTGCGAGTGGTTATCAAAGTTCCAAAAAGCCCCAGACCAGGCAGCAGGGCTGCCATGGCGGTGTAGCCTCCGGCTGGAGGGGCAGAGACCGCAGAGAGCGTTAAGGTGGAGGACGCGGCGCTCGATCCCGGAGAGATGGTTGAAGGACTCAGAGAGCAAGTCAAACCTGTGGGCGCCGAACAAGTAAGCGAAATCTGACTGTTGAATCCGCCAACCGCACTAGCGCTGATCATCAGGGTCGTCGAACCGCCCGCCATGACGGTAGCTGTCGAAGCCGAAAGATTCAGCGAAAAATCCGGCCCCGCGACCGCGGCCGCAGGAACAAGGCTCGCGAACAGGGCGGTGGTGCTTCCTCCGGTGGGGAAGTTAGGTTGGTTAGAACCGCCTGCAGTCAGGTATAGAGTCCCGGGATCTCCCGAGGTGCCGCCTCCGCCAAACACCATATCCCACAAGCCAGGATTCACCAGCACCTTGTTGGAAGAGTCGGTGAGTTGGCCGAGAAGCTTTCCGGTTGTGTCGAACGCATTGATGGTACCGTCACCGAAGTTTCCCACCAGAATCGCGCTCGGAAATTGTCCGAAAGTGGCTGGCGTCGCCACCACGCTCCAAGGCGCGTTCAGTTTCCCACCCGCAGCCACAAAAGTGCTCACGAAATTGCCATTCGCATCGAAGATATCGACCTGCCCCACCCCGGCGCCGGGCTGCGCGTCGTGCTTGGCAGCATCTTGCATTGCATAGGCGACATAGATCTGGTTCCCGATAACGTGGATGCCATGGGGAGCGAAGCCCGCAGGAAGCTTGGAATCGGTGAACGAACCGCTCAACGAGGTGAGGTTAAAATTGCGATCGAGGACGTCGACTTTCCCGCTATGGAAATTCGCCGCCAACAGAAAGGTGCTGTTGAGCGACGCCAGACCTTTATAAACCGCGCCGCTGGCGGAGTTATCGAAAGCCACGGTTGCCGCGTCGCTGGTGCCAGTCCAGCTGGCAATGAGGCCATCCTCAGTGGCAAAAATGAACTGCCCGCCATTGAAATAAGCACCGTTTCCGTTCGCAACGTTGCCCGTGGGACAACCGGGACTGCAATTACGGTTCGGATTGTGCGTGGCCCCGGGTATCGTTACTACCAGGCCGGCATCCTTGTTGCCCTGGTTATCATAGAGAGTGGAAGTGCCGCTGTTATTGTTGGCGATCCAAAAGTCTTGCCCGGGAAGAAGAGAAATCCCCCAGGGGTTCAACAGTTGAGGATCTGTAGTCTTGGCCACGCCGGCAGTATTGGAGACCAGGTTGGTCTGGGAATAGCCGGCCTGCTGAGCAAGCAATCCCGAAGGAATTCCTAACGCCACCAGCAGCCCGATTAACGAGATTGCTTTTTTCATTGTGTCCTTCATAAATCTTGCGATTGAATTTGTGCGACTTTTAATCTGAACAACAGCTGCTGTTGAACACTGCGGTTGGACGTAGAATCCAGAAACAGATTGATGATTCCCAGGTTTGGAGCTCTCCGTCGCAACCGCGTGAGCCTGACATCTTGCTCCCGACTTAACGAGTGCCCGACGAGGGTACAGCGCTTGGAGCGCTCGTCTGTCCCAGCATGACCATCTCCTTGGACGTGGCCAGGGTATAGACGCCGCCCAGTGTTTTGATCCTACTCAGAAAGTACTTGCCCCCCACATGCTCGAAGCTGAGCGTTGGCTCATTGGCAGAACCGTCGGCGAACTCCAGAGGAAGCAGAAATGCGTTCCCTTTGTTATAGCCACGGATAGCTAGCTCTCGATTTACACCAGGATTGACACGATCGATCCTGTATTCGCCCGCTGGGAGCGTTGCGCCTCCGGCCACGAACTCGAACGGAACGCTCACGACTACCGCGTCGGTATCTTGAGCACGGGCACTTACTCCAATTCCGAGTAAGCACAGCAATATAAGTACAACAGCAAAGTACGACTTCTTCATAATCTCTCCTAATTGAACTTGCTTGACTCTTTCATGATTGATAACTGCAGCCGTGAGGTTTTATTCCGTGCCTGCCGCCACCACGCTTCCGTCATCTACATCCAAGTAATCGTCAGTAGGTTAGACGCATTCATGACTGATGAGATCCAGCCCCGATGTCATTTGCTTGTCATTTGTTTGTCCAGAAGCTGTAACTGGTGTAAATTGTTGTAAATTTAAATTAAATTGATGTAAACGCTAGTATCGATAACCGGCCGCATGTTGGCGTCCGGCGGCGTGCTAGGCCTTGAGTCGTCTGTGACGGAGTTGGTGGGCCTGGTGTTGAGGAGGGATTGCGTTACCTAGCGACACTAGGCGAGTATGTCCGAGGGATCGAGTCACGAAGGCACTCGGCAAAAAGACCGATGATCTTTTTCGTCACCTTTTTCGTCACCCTGCTCGTGGGAGCGAGCTCTTCGAGGGCTGAGGTAGTCCGTTCGTCGAAGTATCTGTTAAGGCGTTCGCGGAGGTGCAAGCGAACTCGCCACAGCCGCGCCTTCACCGCCGGCTGACTCAGGTTTAGCATCTCGGCGGTCTGTGCGATTGAGAGTCCCTCGACGTCACGGAGTACAAAGACCGTCCGCAAGATCGGGCGCAGTTCTTCTACGGTTCTGAGCATGATATCTCGCAATTCAGATGCCCAGCACAGTTGTTCCGGAGTCGGGGATCGATCGGGGACGTCCACTGGAAGCACGTTCCCATTCACCTCAAAACCCTCATCCAAGGAAACCTCTTTGTGGGTGCGCTGTTTTCGCAGCTTCAAAAGCGACTGGTTTACCGTGATGCGAATCAGCCAGGTTGAGAATTGGGAGTCTTCTCTGAAGTCGGCCAGATTTTGGAAGGCTTTCAAGAGCGCTTCCTGAACCGCGTCTTCGGAGTCTTCCTTGTTATGCGTGACAGCTTGAGAGATTCGGAGAAGTCTGCGATCGTATCGCTTTACGAGTTGCTCGAAAGCGTAAACATCCCCTTTCTGGCTCGCGTGGACAAGAGCTAAGTCGTCGCTTGCCACTTCCCGCACTGCGAATTGTGCCGAGTTTGCCGTCATATTCGTACACCACGTTTTTGAAGAACAACCGGGTTTGCGGCGGCAACGGATGCGGCCAAGAGCGGCAGGCCGCCTCCTGGCACGCCATCGAGAAGCCTGAGCTCACTGCACCACGACTTTGCCGGTCATCTTCGGGTGGATCGTGCAGTAGTAGGGATACGTTCCCGCCTTGGTAAATGTGTAGGAGAATTTTTCATCCGTATCCAGCACTTTGGACTTGAACACACCCTCTGTGCTGACCGAGGTATGGGGAATGTCGTCTTTGTTTGTCCATGTAACTGTCGCTCCGACGGGTACGGTGATGGTTTGCGGGCCGAAAACGAAGTTGTCGATGTTCACCCCCGCGCTTGCCGCGGAGGGCTGGTCATTTGCTCGAAGACTGCGGGATCCCGGCAACAGGAGCAGCATCGCAATCAGTACCGGAGCCGGCAAACTTGCCATCCATAGAGTTTTTTTCGTCATTGTTCTACCTCTTCTATCCCTTCTAGGTTGATCTTGTTGCTCGATGTCTATTGGTTGATCTTGTTTGTTCTTGAGCTCTTGACGGTGCACCAAGGAGTGACTCAACGGCCCCCAGAGCCACCGCCATTCCCTGAAGCCGTAGAGCCCGAGTCTCCGAGTGGCGAATCGACGATTGCCAGGCTGCGACCGCTGACCAGATAGTTCACATCGGTGATACCCAACACCCGCTGCAACTGGTCTGCTGGCACTTTCATCGGTCCGGCCGAAGGAGCTGTTCCGGGCGCAGGTTGCGGAAAGGCGGTCGACATCGCCGTGTGGAACGAAACCTTTCCTTCGACCTTCTGCATGATCTGGTGAATATGGCCGTTTAGCACCGTCACCGAACCGAAACGCTTGACGTAAGATAGAGCTTGTTCGCTGTCGTCGGTTCCCCATCCCCAATCTGGATAGATGGTCCACAATGGAATGTGTGCAAACAGCACAATCGGAGTGCTGGCAGAGCGGCCCTTGAGATCGTCCTCCAGCCACTCCATCTGTTCGTGACCGAGAGACCCCATGCCTCCAGCTTTGAGATTGGCGACATTTACGAGCCCCACAAAGTGGACGCCCTTTTGATCGAAGCTGTACCAGCCAGTGCCCTTTGTACCCTTTCCATAGCGCTGGAGAAATTGCTCGCCGTTGTCGGTCAGCATGTCGTGCTCACCCGGCACAAAATAGATCTGTTTCGCGGACGCTCCTTTTAACACCTGGTCCAGCGTATCGAACTCACTCGGCTTCGAGAGCTGACTCAGATCACCGGTGTGAATGATGAAATCCGGTTTGTGGGGCATCGCGTTGATCTTGTTGATTGCCGTCTGCAGAGTTGCGGTGACGTCCGGGTTAGCCGGTTTGTTAAAGCCGATGTGGCTGTCGCTAATCTGGACAAAGGTGAAATCGCCGCCATTGCCACCACTTCGAGGCGCGGTCTTGGCGAACGCCCGAGACGATGGAATGCCGCCGCTCATAGTCCAGACCAGGCCTGTACCTGCCCATGCCATGCACTTCAGAAATCCACGACGATCGACGCCGTCGTCGTTGAGCTCTTGCAATTTCTGATCGATAAGATCTTTGTTCTTGTCCGTCATCTGGCCTCCGTTGTTTTTGTCAGGTTCACAGTTGATAACTGGAACGAATCGCTTTTATTCCCGCTAAAAATAGAAGGGCAACCAGAATTCCACGGTCGCCTGGACGAGCACTGCCGACTTCTCTTAAGTGGAAGGACTGCATGGCGGAATACAACGAAGGCTGGCCTTCGGGGACGAAGGCCGTCGACGTATACCTCGACTCAGATGTGGCTCTGAGGTGCTGTCAGGGGCGGGTTAGGATGGGCGCTGAGTGAAGTCGACGCGGCGGGCCTTACTCCCCGCCGGGACTCATCGCTGCATCTAGCCGGGACCGTTTACGCCGCTTAGAAAGCTGCCCAAATGGCCGGTCAGCGCAACCATACCGACTGCCAGAAATTCAACCGCCAGACGGTAGGTTGGCAGGGATACCGTTCCTCGTCGCGCGCGGAAATGCCCCCACCACACCAGCCAGATCATCACGCTTGAGACACATGCGAGTACCAAGTGCAGCAAGAGAATTCCCTTCAGCTTCTGTCCTTCGAGTTGGAACTGCCAAGCGAGCAGGCCAGTAGCGAGAACCGGAGCAGTCGAAATCGCCGCCACCAGCAGGTTGTAGTAAGCTGCGTCGGCCAGGCCGCGTCGCTTCGTCCATTGCGCGAGAAGGTCGAACCCCACCGCCGTGATGAACAGGGCGATTGGAAAGTGGATTAGCACCACATGTTGCGCGTGTTTCGCCAAAACCGTCGTCTTGAGATCGAAAGGATTTACCATCACCGTACTCCATCTGAGATTTGCGCGGAGATTGCAACAGGAGGATGACGCCTCTCCGCTTAGCGGCTTTGCCCGCCAAGCAAGACTTACCCTCCGTGGTTGTTCGTGGACTCTGTTTGTTCCGGCTGGCCATCCGCTGGCTTCGAAATCACCCCTGGTCCTTGGTCGTTCAAGACATCGATGAAATCGCGATCGTCTTGAACCCGCAGGACTACTCCGGAGAACTCTTGCACGACCCGCGGCGCGGCTGGATCCGACAAATCCCAAACTACAAGGTTGTCATTCGACGTGCCGCCGCCCGTCGGCAGGACACTGGTTTCGGCAATGATCGCCAGATCACCCGTAACCTTCATCCTGCTCGACATGGCTGGATCCGGCCACGGGAGTACTCCGAGGGCTTTCGGCTCAGCAGGCTTGCTGATGTCGATCATCGAGATGCCTTGGAATTGTGAGCGCTGCCCATAGAGGTAGACCTTGTCGTTTCCTTTGTTCTGCATGGCCATGTCGATGGCCGATAGGGCAGTGAACGAAATGGGGGCGGCCACACGGGCCTGGTTGTCGGATCGATTCGCTTCTTGATCCTGGGCCGATGCTCCACCCGGTGTAAGCATCAGAGTGGCAAAGAGTGCCAAGGCCAGCGAATTGAATTTAACGAATCTGCTTCCTGTGCTGTTCACAATCCGCCTCCTGTGAAATGAGTTTCAACATGGATAACGGACTTCCTAACGTTTTATTCCGCTTGGATCGCACCGTTGCCCCGAGCGGAATGACAAATTGATTCCACTTTTGAATGGAATATTTAAGTAGAAGGCTGGTTTTCAACTGCAGTGGGGATTATTCGGGGCGTTTATGAGACGTGGCCGCCGTGATTGCAGTGTTTTTCATGCAAATCGCTTAAGCTGCCAAGTTTTCTCAACAATTTGTCATTTTGAAGGGAATAAGTCCAAGACCGGGAAGTTCTCATCATGTGGACCTGTCAGGAGCGAATCTCCGACTCGACTCGTTCGAAGAGCTAGCCATCCCGCTCTTCGATCAGCTCTACAACTTCGCTCACTGGCTCACGCAGAATCGTGAGGAAGCTGAAGACTTGGTTCAGGAAACCTACGTTAAGGCACTAAAAGGGTTCTCCTCTTTTCAATTAGGTACTAATTTCCGGGCATGGATCTATCGCATCTTGCGCAACACGTTCTTGACCTCTCGCAAGGGCCTGAAAGTTACGATGACCGTACCTCTCGATCTCGACAAAGACGAGGAGGGCCTGGAACCTGCCATTGAGCATGACACGCCAGAGACGCTTCTGTTGGCGAGATCGAACCACGAATCGCTGCAGGGTGCGATCGATGAGCTCCCGGTGCATTTCCGAGAGATCCTTCTTTTGTGTGAGGTAGAGGAGATGTCATATCAAGAGATTTCCGAAACGCTTGCGGTTCCAATCGGTACCGTAATGTCGCGCTTATCACGCGCGCGGCAAACTCTACGGAATCGATTGCGGCCAAATTTGCAACAAGGAGCAGGACTACGAATCGCTAGGGGGACGAACCATGGTCTGTGAATCCTGGAAGGCACAACTCGATACCTACCTGGACGGAGAGCTTCCGCAGGAGGAGCTGCGAAGTTTCGACTCTCATGTGCGCAATTGCCCCTCGTGCTCTGCGGATGCCCTTTCACGCGTGCAGCTGAAGCGCGCGATTCACATGGCTGGAAAACGTTTCACTCCTAGCGCTGAGTTCCGGAAACGGATGCAGCAAAATATGGCCCCAAAGCCGCGCCGCCGTTTCCGCCTGGAATGGATGTTAGCGTCGGCGGCAGCCGTCCTTCTCGTGGTCGGAACGCTGACTTCAACCTATCTGGGCAACCGATCCGGCCGAGACCAGGTGTTCAGCGAGATTGCAGACTTGCACGTGGCCACGCTCGCCAGCTCATCGCCGGTCGACGTGATCTCGAGCGATCGGCACACGGTGAAGCCCTGGTTCCAGGGAAGGATTCCTTTCGCCTTCAATTTGCCGGAACTCCAGAATAGCGACTTTTCTCTGCTGGGCGGCCGGATGACGTATCTTGAGCAGACGCCGGGTGCGCATCTCATTTACGACGAGCGCAAACACCATATTTCCGTGTTCGTGTTTCAGGAACAGTCTTTGCCATCCAAGTTGAGCGATAACGCTCTCCAGCCGGGCAAATTGTCGTTCAACATGGAAACCTGGAGTAAGGGCGGGCTTCGCTATTTCGTGGTCGGCGACGCGAGTGCTGCGGACATCGATCGTCTTGCGAAATTGTTTAAAGCCGCGTCATAGATTGGACATCGGTAATTCTGATGTGACCCGTGCCGGGTGGCCGTCAGCCTATCGACAGCCATGGTGCCTGTTCAGCTTCGCCGCAAACTCCGCTCCTCCCGTTGTGAGTTTCCCCCGGGCTGGTTAGCCGGGGCAGCGATCCCTTCCGTCCTTCCCGGAATTTTTTTACCGCGGCAGGAATGATCTCTGACCAACCCAGTTTGGATAGTGCCCAGGCACATACGCGGCTTTTTGTGTGGTTGGTCATTTTGTGGCGGAGGGCGCCAAACGGCGCGTGGGAATGGGCAGCGCGAGGAACAAGCCAAGCGAAAAAAGAGGCGGGTGTTTCATGGAATTGAGCTGCCTGGCGGCAGAGCTTATAAACCAATCCGCCGCCGCCAGATTGTCCGATTGAGCCCGGCGATGGGGTGCGTGGTCGACAAAAATGTGGAGTATACTGCGAAGAAGTTTCAGAAATCCTGGCAGGGAAGAGTGCAATCATGGCGTTGAATGCGGTCGAGCAGGTGTCAGAGCAGGTTCCGGCGGACGATTTTCAGGCGCTCGAAGACAAGATTTATCGCACCATAGAAATGTACAAAGCGGCGCGCCAGGCCCAGGCTACGGCAGAACGGGACGCGCAGCGGCTGCGGCAGCAAATGGAAGACCGTGAAGAAGAACTGGTAGCGCTGCGGCGCGAGACGGTTCGGTTGAAGAAAGAGCGGGAGGACATTCGCAGTCGGGTCGAAAAAATGTTGGACCAGATCGAGACGATTGCCGAGGCAAGCTAAGGATTAGTAATTGCGCAGAGAGAAGTAGCAATCTGCGTCTTGACGGGCTGCGACCCCACGGAGGAGTGCTTTATGGCTACGGCGACCAAGGATCAGATTTTGAGGGACCCGCAGAACTCCAGCGTGCGGGTGGAGATTTTTGACCAGGCCTACAATCTGCGCGGGTCCGATCCAGACTACATTCTGAAGCTCGCGGAATATGTTGACGCAAAGATGCGCGCCGTGGCCGAGGCGACCAATACGATTGATACGGTGCGGCTGGCCGTGCTGGCGGCACTGAATATTGCCGATGAATATCACCTGCTCAAGAAAAGACAGGACAACGGGGCAACCGATTATCTGAAGCGGGCGCATCTGTTAGCCGATGCGCTGGATGAAGTTCTGGACGAAAAACGCAAGGCTGGGTAGTGCGCGCCGTGCCGGAACCCACCTTTTGGTTTTAAACCTGTCTGTTTTAACCCTGCCTGTTTTGACCCTACTCCTGGTTACCCGGCTCGGCAGTATCGCTCTGCCTCAGGATACAACTCTCCGCTCCCAATCCAATGTCGTGGTGGTTCCGGCACTGGTAAAAGACCGGCTGGGGGGAATCGTGTATGGCCTGCGAGCCGAGGACTTCATTGTGGAAGACGACGGGGTCGAGCAACCGGCAAGGCTTGACGACGCGCCCGAGGAGCAGCCCCCATCTCGCTGGTCGTGGCGATTCAGCGAGGAGGCCGGGCCGCTTATGAGGATGCAGGGCTTAAAGTCAATGTTGGACCCGTTGTTCAGCCTAGGAACGGCCCGCGCGGCGGTGGTCGAGTTCGACAGCCAGGTTGCGATCATGAGAAATTTTACAAAGAGTGCGAACCTCGTCGAAGACGATTTGAGCAATCTGCAACCGGGAGACGGCGGTGCGGCGATCCTGGATGCGATCGAGTCGTCGGTGAAACTGCTGTGCCAGGAACCGGAGGAACGGCTACGGGTGCTGTTGCTGATCAGTGAAATCCGCGACCACGGCAGCCAGGGGAAGATTGAGGACACGGTGGCGGCCATTGGGCAGAGTAACGCATTGATGTACGCACTCGCGTTTTCACCCGCGCTCTCCAATATTCTCGACACGGGGCGCGGCAGCAACGCTAAAGAGATGCACAACGGCGTTGACTTTCTGGACCTCGGGTTCCGGATAGCCAAGCCATGAAGAAAAATATTCCGAGCACGATCGCTTCCCTGACGGGTGGGGAGTACGAACGGTTCGCGACGCGGAAGAAATTCGAAGTGCGGAAGAATGACTTCACCAATCATCTCCATAACCGCTATCTGCTGAGCTTCGCACCCAGGAATCCGCATCAAGGACTGCATCAGATTCGAGTGCGGTTGCGATCGAACGATGCGGAGGACGCCGTGCTGGCGCGGAGCAGCTATTGGGCGTAAGGAACTAAGGAATAAATCGCTTGGCCAGCCCATTTGCCCGCCCCGAAGTTACTTTGGTAGCAAGCGGCCTGCCAACTTTTTGCGCTCTTCCCCTTGCCAAGCACGCGAGTTTTGCCTAGCATCCAGATTGAAAGCCGGCCTGCCGGGTTGGTGATGGCGGTAACCGATTTTTGAACCAATGCTGAATGAACGGGGACTCGACTCGAACTAGGATCCGGTGTGCGACGCTCCGTCATGCGGAGATGCCTAAAGGGTCTCGGCGGGTTCCCAACGTCTACCGACGGGTTCATTCTCGGCCCGTCACACGGCTTAGTGGGTCGGCTTGCTTTTGTTTTAGGTGGGGCGGACACTCTTGTCCGCCAGCTTTTGATTCTCCCCGCATCATCGCTGCGATCTCGCGTACCTGCTAAACTGGTTCCAGTAGCGAATCCGGGTTTTCCCGCATCCAATTAGACTGTGTACCCGCAACTCTTTCATCTGGGAAAGTTTTTCCTGCCGACGTATGGATTCCTGGTTTCGATGGGCGTCCTGATCGGACTGGGGATCAGTGTGCGCAATTCCGAGCGGCTGGGAATTGACGGCGACAAGGCGTGGAACCTGGGGATTCTGGTTGTGCTTTGCGGCATCATCGGGGCGAAGGTGCTTTACGTCCTCAATGAGTGGAGCTACTACGCGGCTCAGCCCAGCGAGATTTTCAGCATCAACACGTTGCAGGCGGGCGGAGTTTTTTCCGGAGGCCTGCTGGCCGCGTTCGCGGCGGCAGCGTGGTATGTCTGGAAGCACAAGATGCCGGCGCTGGGGACTTGCGACGCATTCGCTCCCGGTCTGGCGCTGGGACACGCGATTGGCCGCATCGGCTGCTTCGCCGCGGGATGCTGCTATGGGAAACCGACGCAGCACTGGTGGGGCGTGGTCTTCCACAATCCGCTGGCGAAGTCCATTACCGGGACGCCGCTGGGCGTGCCGCTGGAACCGACACAATTGTTCGAGTCGGCGGTGGAGCTGGCGAATTTCTTCTTCCTGATGTGGCTACTCAAGCGCCGAAAGTTCGACGGCCAGGTGTTTGGCGCGTTTATGTTCATCTACGGCGTTGCCAGATTCTTCCTCGAATACTTACGCGACGATCCCGGGCGGGGCTCGGTATTTGGTGGGGCGATGACCGGAACGCAGCTGATCGCGATTGGTTTGGTGCTGGCCGGCGGATTGATCTGGTGGCTGCGTCCTGGCTCGAAGGCGGTCCCGGCGCGGACCATCAGCGCGACCCGTTAGATAAAAAAGACCTCCACCGAAACGACGCTTTCCGACCAGCGATGCATCCAACTGCCTGTAGTATCCTTCCCGTCTAGTGCCGCAAGCAGTTCCAATTCTTATTTCCGTCACGTCTGACCACGCCGGCAAACGTCTGGATCAATTGCTTGCGGCACAGCTCGAGGTGAGCCGGGCGCGGGCGCAGCAGCTGATCTCGGAACACAAGGTTTCGGTGAATGATGCTCCCGCGAAGGCTGCGCTCAAGCTGCGGGGGGGCGAGCGCATCGCCGTTCTCGGCTCGGCGGAGCGGCCTGCTCTGCGCGCCATGGCAGAGGAGATTCCGCTGGACATCCTCTATGAAGACGACGATCTGGCGGTTATCAACAAGGCCGCGGGAATGATGGTGCATGCGGGGGCGGGCCCCACGGAAGATCAGCGCAATCGCGGGACGCTGGTGAATGCGCTGCTGCATCATTTCGCGAGCCTGTCGGCGGTGGGCGGGGAGATGCGCCCGGGGATCGTGCATCGGCTGGACAAACAGACCAGCGGGCTGATGGTGGTGGCGAAGAACGACGAAGCGCATCGCAAGCTGGCGGCGCAGTTTGCCCGGCGCGACGTGAACAAGACCTACATTGCGCTGGTCCACGGGTGGGTGAAGAAAGATCGGGGAACGATTTCGGCCAGCATCAGCCGCGAC
>Ga0207062_1024_pt1 | contig 42870 bp, 43 predicted proteins | sample Alteio_BWMinCont_28_FD_153266 | JGI IMG/M metagenome (GOLD analysis project Ga0207062, IMG submission 153266) | Enriched cells from forest soil in Barre Woods Harvard Forest LTER site, Petersham, Massachusetts, United States -... | ecosystem: Environmental > Terrestrial > Soil > Temperate forest >... | reverse complement strand
CTTTATCTGCGTCATCTATAAAGGCATGTTCATATGCTCTAAAAGAAATTGAAATGCAATTTGATATTTCATGCTGCGCGATCGGCATAAGTCTGGGGCAGATTCCCCCAGATATAAATGAAAATATAGGCTTGGCTTTTACTCGATGGATTAGAACTAGTCCTGTCAGACACTTGACAATCATGGATTTAAGCAATTTAAATATCAGATTACTACCGCCCCAAATTTCACCCTCCTTATTTCCAGCAGTAGAAAAATTATACCTGAACAACAACCAACTACGCGTTTTGCCAAATGCCCTACGATTTTTTCCCTTGATAGAACTAGATATCAGAGGTAATCCGGGCCTCCAAACAAGATTGCCAGACTGGTTAAGTAAAATTCAGGGGCTGCGTCTCATTGCCAAAGAAATAGACCTGATTTGTCCCTTTGCCCTTCCATTTAGCTCTGATATATAAATAGGACATCAATTAAAAAGGAAATTCCAATTTTCTTTTCGAAAGGAATACATGTTCGGTAGAATACCTGTTCCGTATCGACATAGTATCTAGCTTCAGTTTTTTACTTAAAGGGGGTTCTTCCGGGATTTCTTCAATGGCATTTCTTTTGCTGCATTTTCTTTTATAAGGTGATCCAGCAATATCATCTTCAGGATCTCCAGCAATTTTGCTTAGTGACTCTACAATTTGATCCATCGTAGGGAGCTCATGAATGGGGGATTGCATTTTACAGGCTAATTCAGCGATCGATCTCATGGCTTCAAGTTCAATATCGCTCATCTTATCTTTGATCAATTCAATCCACTCTAAAGTCAATTGCAAGCACTCTTTGACTTCCGGAAAATGTAAAGCGTACACTTTTTGGTTAAAATAATTTGTTCTATAAAATATGACCTGGCCTGGATGATTATTATCCAGGTCATCAATGGCTTGACGATCAGAGGTTAGATTAAATTGTTTTTCAATTGGCGTAATTTTTAATTTCAGTCCTTTGACCTCTTCAAAGAGATTTCCACAATTTCCAAAAGGCTCTGTGCCATCGCCTAAAATGGAATTGCTCCTAAGATCAAGTTTCTTATGTAAAAATCCGTAGAGCAACCATTTTCCAAAAGAACGGATGTCACAAGATGGATGCTTCTGATTGCCGAAGGCTTCAAGTTGAGCTCTCCAATTTTTCCAAATAAACGGATCTGCAAAGAAAGGGGTTCCGGATGTGTTATGCGGTTCTGCATTATCTTCGATTTTCTTCATGCATCCAAAATCAGTCAACTTAGCCACTTTATCATAGCCATCGAAAAGAAAATTCCCGTCTTTGAGATCATTATGCACAACCCCATTCTTGTGCATTTCCCTTAGAGCTTTTGCAATGTCTACAAGGCGCCACAATAATAAAGGGGAAAATTTAGTAAGGTCCAATTCACCAAAGTCCATGGAGCTTTTTTTATAAACTCCACAGTGGTAGTGCTTTCTATCAATTTCCACCATGTGCTTATCAATGACCGCATCCAATCTCCTGACTGCATTCGGATCATTATTTTGAATTGTTGTAATTAAATTTTTTTCAGGCGAAAAGGGGGAATGCTTGGAATAAGTATGCTGTAGAGGGATCTTTATAACCCTCGATTTATTTGGAATATTTTGAGTTAAATTGACTTCAATAATAGAAGTTACTCTATTCTCGCCTCCCGTTTTTGAAATTAACCCATCCTCCACATAAATTTTGCCCGGGCCAATATAGAGATTGGGGGCTGTCAGCCCATTACCCCTAAATACCCATCCCTTTCTTGTTGATGTCTCTTCATACAACGCATTAAAAACATGTTCGTTAAAATAAAAACCCTTATAAGCTTCTTCTAAATTATTCATTATTCCAATTATAACATCTCTTGTCAAATCAGATTGAATTTCATGATAAACCTTATTAGGACTCTGATACATTGATTTTTTAGAAGGGGAAACATCAGGACTTGAAGAAATATAGGGCTGCGTAATTTGGGTATAATGCTTCGGGGACAGTGGATTGGTCATAAAAAACCTAATTTAAAAAATAAAATTTACTTTTAGAAGTCAATTTTCAAAATTAAAGAACAAAAATACCAAATTAGCCTTTTTATGACAAGTGAATTTAACTACTTTTGAATAAGATACTTCGGTAAATTACCCCTATTAGGAGGATAAGATTTCAAAAATGAGATTGTTACAGAACCATCGGCTGAAACATATTTAGATAATGTCCTCTCATTTCTAGAGGAAAAGAATCGCAAAATATAAGCATCATTTCCGAGAGCCTGTTCAAAATCTATGATCCTGCTCTGCAGATTATCCTATCTAGAGATTTAATCCCCCATCCAATATAATAAACTACCAAGTTGGCGTGAGCCTACTTTGCAAATAAAAATAACAAAATAGAATAAATAAAGGTGTTTTTTATGATCAGTTCAGTGAATCGAGTACGAAATGTCGTCACGGGAAGTGTAAATTTTTCAAAAAAAGGAATCACAGTTGGAAATATTGTGGGACTAAGTTTAGGTTTAATTCTAGGATTTCAAAAAGCTAAAGCATCACCTGACGGACTTGTAGCAGGTATAATAATGGCATTTGTTCCTATGGCTTGCGCAAAGGGAGGCGCTATGTTTGGCGGGGTAATAGGCTTTGTCACAGGCTTTGCAAAAGGTGTTTTTTGCGAGAGTAAAGAGCCTCAAGCAAACCGTGGACTTTATTCACATGTTATCTATATAAAAGATCAAACCTAATCATTTTAAAATCGGACTTTGCGGTCGGTGAAAATAGCGTCCGCAAAGTCCATATCATTCCAGAGACTGCTAGAGCGAGCTTTCCGGAGAGCCTGTTCAAAATCCCCTTGACTCGACTTCCATTTTTCCCTAAAAGATTAGTGTCAACATTGCAGCTTTAATTGCAGAATGCGCTTTAGGGGCTTTTTTGGTGATAAAAACATAGAACTAGCCCTTAACTGCACTCATTTTTGACAAATAAATAATTTGACAATACAATCGAAAAGGATTCCAAAAATCAAAAAATGAGTGATCGTTTATGAGAACTTACCTTAAATTTATAGCGTATTTTGCCATTATAGCTTGCGCTTGTGGTGGTTTCACCAGCAAACTTTACTCTTCATCTGATGCACCTTTGACGAAAATAAAAGGGCACGACTCTGATTGCTCCTGCGAAAGGCGCGCTCATCAAAGAGCTTTAGAAATCAATGCAGCCATCGATGCGACATTTCCATTGCTCGTTCCTGCCACAGCTGCAGAAGGTGCCGCGGCCTATGCTAGTTTTTTTGCTGAGGATGGAGTTTTCCAGTTTCCTGGCGGGATTGTTAGTGGAAAGGATGCAATTTATGCTGTCTATTTGGCCTATGCAGAAAATCCTGGCGAGATGAACCAGCATGTAATCACTCGAGAATCCTATTGGGATGCCCATAAGGCAACATTGACCGTTGAAAGAACCTGGTTTGCGACGCTGACGATAGATACAACCTTTTGCGGCACATTGCTTCCAGCTGGAACGACTTACTCACAAGACGATGCCCTTATTGTGAGGTTTGCATGCGATCATCATTGCCATGAGGGATGCATTCTTCCCGGCAAAGTTGTGTATTACCATGAATATTTTGACACATGCCAATTTCAATCTGATTACTCCGACGATTATCCACATCCGTGCCATAACCTAGGAGAGTCGTAAAACGACGAACGACAATAAGAAACAGTTGCAAAAGTATGTTCAGGACGCTTCACGTTAGGGCCAAAAGCGAAAGAGGACTTTCGCTTTTGGCCCTAACGTAAAGCATCCGATCATACTTTTACAATTTTCTCTTATTGTCGTTTAATAGCCTGTGGCCTAGCTAATATCCGTTTTGTTGCCCTGGAGGGCGGCGCAGTTTTTTCGTTTCAGAGTCTTTGTTTTTTTTCATTTTGTTTTTGTCTTTCACAGATTTAGGAATGCGTGTGGCTATACGCTTAGGCTTTTTATAGTTGAGCTTTTCCACCCGCTTCCGCAGTTTTTTTAGGCAATCGATTTTATTTAGATATTGACTCCGTTCTTTTTGGCTGGTCACAACAAGACCTGTAGGGAGATGTATGAGGCGGACAGCGCTATTCGTGACATTAACATGTTGCCCGCCGCTACCGCTAGCACGGTATGCTTCGAAGCGGCATTCTGCTAAAAGGTCTTCATCATTTTTTGGAAGGATAATATGAGCCATCTTAATAGTTCAAAATATTGAACTCTCCTTCTTCTTATTCTAGTAAATAATTGTATTCATTGTCATTTTCATTTTCTTGGAAGCTCGGTCTCATGTTTAATTAACCATTCTTTACGTGTTAAACCGCCGCCATAACCGCCTAATTCCCCATTACTATTGATGACCCTATGGCATGGAATGATAATAGCAAGCTGGTTTGCGCCATTTGCTCGAGCAACAGCACGAAAGGCCGTAGGTCTTTTAATTGCGTTAGCTATCTCGGAATAGGAACGTGTTTCACCGGGAGGAATTTTTACTAATTCAGCCCACACATGTTTTTGAAAAGGCGATCCTAGTAAACATATTGATGTTTTGAATTCTTTCAACTGACCCTTAAAATAAAGATCTAATTCTTTTTCGATAGAGTTTATCGCTGGTGTATGACCCGGAATGATCGCTGATTTAGTTTTCCTTCGCAGACGTTCAATTTCGCGCTCCAAGCCGCGACGGTCTACAAATTCCAGTAAATAGAGAGCTTCCTCATTTGCTATTGCTAACATTGGACCAAGAGGAGAGTCCAGCCATGCGGCTTTTAGGATACTGCTCTGACCCAATTTGGACGGAGCTGCTCCCATAATACGTGAAAAGGCGTCCCTGAAACCGCTGCTAGATTCATATCCTGTTGAAAGTTGTGCTTCAATGACCGCTTCCCCCTTTCTGATTTGTTTCATCGCCAATCCCATCCGACGCGCTCTCGCATATTCGACGAAAGTCATTCCGAATCGTTTCTTGAATTGACGGCGTGCGGTTGAAGCATCAACTGCTAATTCTTCAAAGTCTTTATCTTTCCACCGTTTCTCAGGATTTTCTTCAACTGCTTTTACTAACTTCTGAATAAGCTTGGAGACATGGTTAGGATGAGAAAGAGGCCTGCAGCGTTTACATGGACGGAATGAAGCCAATAAAGCCTCTTGAGCAGACTCGAAAAATTCACAATTTTCCAGTTTCGGCTTTCTTGCAGGACATGTGGGACGGCAAAATACACCTGTAGTTTTGACTCCCACGAAAAAAACACCTTCATATTCTGTATTTTTTGCCAGAAGAGCTTCGTAATATTCTTTTTTATTTTCAGCGGTAATCATGCATCTCTCCATTAAGTTTTGTCCTTAATTATAAGAAATTCATAAAAATGCTGTCGCCGAATTTCAGGCGTTGATTTTTTTAAATTTAGAAAGGTGGAAAATTTGGGAGGGTAAAATCGGGCAAACTCAAAATCAGATTTGATTTTGAGTTTGCCCTTGAGCAAGAAAAATTCTTATCTTTAATTTACATTTTTATCGCGCAGTTTATGCTTTAGAATTTCGCTGCTTCTCCAGCCGATCATCAATGCAGCAGCTGTCGTATTGATATCAGGAATTTCCGGACAAATGGAGTTGTCCACTACATAGCAGTTCTTTGTGCCATAAACACGTGTGTCGCCGTCCACAACACCACCAGCACTCAGAGGCGCCATTTTACAGTGCGAGACAAAGTGGCGTGCATCTGCATTAAGATTGGTGTTATTTTTCACGTAAAACTCAACAGAATCATTGCTATAGTGGAAAAACTGAACAAGGTTAATCGGGTCAGTAATAATGGGTTTATAGTAAATAAGAGATGATGGGTTGACGAGGGCTAGTTGCGCAAGCAAATCCTTGATATAGACCTTGATGAAATTCTTCATATTCTCAAAATCCACAGGATTTGAGTAAACGCCATCACCTGCAGCAGTTATCTGAAATGGGTTGTCACTTTGAATGTTGGTACTTCCCTCACTTTGTGGATTCAAAAGCTCAAATCCAATAACGAGCAGAGGAAATATTGTCTGGGGAGTTGCTGGAACGTATTCGAACAAAATCTGCAGCGCCCTTGGGTCGCTGGCACTACCGCCCACTACCGGCAAGTAAACATTATGGATAGTGAAAGCATAAGATGCGCCAGGAGGTATGCCATTATCGGCGGGATTTGCCAGCAAAATAATGGACATAAGCGGATGATTTTTGAGATGTTGCCCAACATTCTCATTGATGAACACAGGCTCGATCCCAGCATTCTCTAGTATTGCCCTTGGACCTATGCCTGAAAGCTGAAGAATCTTGCTACTGTTGATGCCGCTTGCCACAACAACCGCTTTCTTGGCATGTGCTTCTATGAGTTCTCCGTCCTTGATATATCTTACACCTGTAGCACGCCCATGTTTGTCAAAGACAATTTTATCAACCACAGCATCAAAGACCAGATGTAGATTATGCCCGTTAACCCCGTGACCTTCGGGCGTCATCACCGCATCATTTAAAAAGGCTGTCGCGCTGCTCACCCGTTTTCCCGAAGGATCAATCAGCCATTGGGTACGAGGGTCCAGGCAATTTTCAACACTCGGATCATTATAGTCTTCCACTACTGGAATTCCAGGAAATGCTGTCTGTGTCACATGCAGAAGGATGTTCAGTGTCAAATCCGACACAGTTGGAGTCTGAAGGACATTGACAGGACCTTTATTTCCTCGCGCGCCGGCTGTGATTAGATTTCCGTTGTAGTCCTCAAGAGCCCTGAAGGTTTTCAGGATTTTGTCCAGACTCCAATTGGAGCTGCCTGAAATTTCTTCCCATTCCGAATATACCGCATCTGAGCCGCGACCATAGTACAATCCGTTGACCGATGTGCCGCCGCCCAACATCATTCCAGTTATCCAATCACCGCCTATTCGTCCATTGAGCATAGGCTGCGGTATTGTCTGCCTCCATCCCCACCAATAATATCTGTAAGCGTTTGTCGCAGGTAATAGAAGAGCCGGAAGCCCCACAGCCTCAATTGCCGGATCACTTGTTAAATTTAAGCCTGCCTCAATGCCCAGGACTGAAAATTGACCTTTCTCCGATAGCTTGTTCATCAGTACGCAGCCCGCCCCTCCAGCGCCTATGACGATGATATCTGCCTCATGGCAATCACCTTTGGCTGCAATTTTGTAGGGTTCATTCCCGAAAAGACTTGCTGTAGCAAAGACTAAAAAAAAGCTAAAATATTTGAGTTTCATATTTGGTCTCCATGCCTCAAAGTTGTATTTTCTCAACTATCAAAAATTTATTTGTACATCGGAATGAACTTTTTTTCAAGAACGAACGACGATAACGACAAAGGACATATTTGATGTCATTAATGTCCTTCATCCTTTGTCGTTCACTTCGTTATTTTTGCGACTCTTTTGCGATTGAGTGTGTAAAGTTTTCGAAAATCTATAATGCACTCTTGACATCGATATGACATGTACGGGACAATAAGCCTTGGAAGCACTCATGCTATATAAAGAAAAGGAAGAAAGATGAGCTTTCCCAAAATCATCATTGCCCAAGATAAAATTGCCGGATTTTGTAAAAAAAATTACATAACAACTCTGTCACTTTTTGGATCTGTTCTGACCGATCAATTCAATTCTTCAAGTGATGTTGATTTTCTTGCAGAGTTCGAGCCTGAACATATTCCCACGCTTTTTGACGTTGTGAATATGGAAGACGAATTAAGTGATATCATTGGGCGTCATGCAGATTTAAAAACGGCAAAAGGAATTAGCCGTTATTTTCGAGATGATGTTATTTCAACTGCTAAAAAAATCTATGGTTAATCGAGACTTAGTTCGTTTGTATCACATGTTGGATTGTGCGAAGACAATTTCTAAATTCGCAGACAATAGACAACGTAAAGACTTGGACTCAGATCGCTTTTTTGCTTCTGCAATAATGCGTGAATTTGAAGTCTTAGGTGAAGCTGCATCTACGATTTCACCTGAAACGAAATCTAAATTTCCTGATATTCCTTGGAAAGCCGTTATTGGTATGCGAAATCAACTAATACATGCCTATTTTGATATCGACCATGATATTGTTTGGAAAACTATTCAAACCGCTTTACCTGATTTGATCCCTCAAATCGAAAATGCTATTACATTTTTAAAAAAAACGTAAACATCTACTAAATAATTGGGGTCATTCGTCCTTAGTCGTTATCGTCGTTCGTTTTTTTGAATTCTATCCACATTCCGTGAGCCATTTCAGGCTTAAGAAGTAAACTCTTATCTTCTTCAAAAACCATGATTTTATCTCTTGATAGGGATTCTTTTAGATGGGAGAGATTATCAACTTCGATAGTACAACCGAAAATTCCCTCGCCTCGCAATTCCAGAAATTTTTTTACTGGACTGTGATCTTGTGCGGGAGCAATTAGGTAAATCACTCCTTTTCCAGCATCTATAACTTGCTTCTTCGCTTTCATTTCATTGAACGATTCAGTTGCTCCTACATGAAAACCCAGATTTTCAAATTGTTTTGAAGCTGCACTCAAGTCTTCTACAGCAACCCATACAGATGAAAGCCTTTGTGCACCATTAGGATGTGTGGAAAAATGAGTAGGGTGTTTTGGATGATCACGAGACAGTTGCTCTGCTTCAGTATATTCAATGAAGAATAGAAGGTTCCCAGGCAGACTAGTTCTTGGAAGAAACAAGGAATACCAGAGTATTGAATTGCTTTCTTCTCCTTCTTGCTGCCAAGTACCTGGAACTGGAGTTCCCACTTCGACTCCCCGCCCTTGAAAATAGGTCATAAGAGCCATTACAGAAGGCACTCGTAACACCAGAAAAAAAGCTCCTTCATGCTTTTCTAAAAAATGAGCTAACCAAGCGGCCTTCGAAGCATCAAAATAGGTCAACAATTCTACGTAAGTGTCATTAGCGAACCAAGCACCACTATTTTCGGTACCATAATCTTGATGCTTACCTCTTGGGTAAAGTTGAAATCCCAAATCTTCGTACGTCTTTTGTGCTTCAGTGAGCGCTCTCACACAAACAGCCACATGATCCAATCCTTCGTTCTGGGCAAAGGCAATATAGTCCATCATAAATCCCATGTCATAATTTTATGAGCAATTCTATGCTCTTAAGCAAAGAGGCGAGCTCCTTATTCTGCTCTTGAATCGCGAAAAATACCATTGAAAGTAATCAAACAATGCTATCCGTTCGGTTATCAGAAGCACATTTTCTTGCCAATGTCAATGACCATTTAGGCGCAAAGATACAGCCACAAGGCAAAATATTGACCAGGAAAAACAGAGTTCCAAAAGAAAGACCCCATAAGCTATGCAATTCAAAAATGAACAGGGTACTTGCTGAAACTAAAAAGGACCAGCTGCGAACAACTGTATCACCTGCAATAATGACAGGACCAAGTACTGAGGATGGCGTGAACGCTTGACCAATTGTCATCCCAGACAATCGGAAACAATAAGTTCCAACACCCAACATGCAAGCACTTAGGTATAACAAAGGAAGAAACACAATAGCTCCGATGAGTACTATACAAGCGCCAATAGCTAAAATTGAAGCTAAGTAAACTAACAATACAACATTGTTGTTATTGTGAGATACAATCGCTCCTAATAATCCAGCACCAATAAAACCTGTGGATACCAAAGCATTGGTTATAGCAAGTTGAAAAGTAAAAACTTCTTGATCCTTGTTTGCAATCCACGCAATAACTAGAGGAATCGCAGTTGTACATGTCACGTAAGCTAGATTATTCAACAATCTACTGATTGTCAAACCTCGCACTTGCGGGTTGTTATATAAGACTTGAAACCCCAAAAAGTAATTAATCTTTGCAGGAGGCCGATCATCAATTGTATTCCCTATTTTCTTTTTAATCATAAACCAAGGAAGTGCGCTGATTAAGTATGTGCAACCATCAATGATAAAACATGCTTTTAAACCAACGCTCGCAATGATGATGCCTGCAAGAAGTGGCGATATAATCTGAAGGATTGCTGTGATACTTTCAGTAAAGGAAAAGAAGGATAATCTCTGACGTTCTGGAACAGCCTCATTAAAAAATCGCAAGTTATTAGGATGGTCTATTCCATTCAATAAAAAAATTAAAAATATAGCTGGGAATCCTACAATAAAGGGAATGACATCAAATGTAGCTAGATAAAATACGATTAAAGAGCTAATCAGAGGTCCAAAAATCCCCAGAGTCACCGATGACCATTTTTGAAGGATGCCTCCACCAAAAAAACCTATACAACCTATTCCAAGATAGTACATCAGCTGGATGGAAGAAGAAGCAAATCCTTCTGGATTTTCAACAAAAAAACTTGAAGAAAGTGCAAGCAATGTCATCGCGGCGCCTGCACTGGAAAGCGAGCTCACAATAGCTACAAAATAAAGAAATCTAGGAGTCCACAAATTTTTTTGCATATTTTTACGCTACATCTGGGTAAACATCATCCAACTGTTTTGTAATTCTAAAGGCAATTGCTGAACCACTGAAAAGCCTAGTTTTTCATCAAAGAAACCTTCATCATTATTTTTACTCGCTAGCTCCTTAAAACCTTGAAGTAAATCAAATTCCGCCCCAGGGATCAGTGAATTTAACATTTGAGCCAGGTAATATACGTTAGCTCTTCCCAACATTCTACTAGGAAAGCGATCTTCATAGTTCGCAAGTGAATATTAATGTCTTCAATTTAAAATACTTCAGATCTATTTTGAGAGCCTCTTGTTCAACCCCGAATGGGGCTAATTGTGTAAAGCCCATAGTGTAGCCTCGATAGAGGCAAACTATGGGTCTGTATGAGTTAAAATGTAAGTCCCAAAGGGGCGGCTTGTGCAAGCTTCAAAAACGTGTCTGAAAAATCTCTACAGGCTACACAAGCCGCCCCTTCGGGACTTACATTTTAACAGGTCAGTTACCCATAGTTTGCCTCTATCGAGGCTACACTATGGGCTTTATACAAATCGCCTCATTCGAGGCTGAACAAGAGGTTTGGACTAATGGTAACAAAACTAGGGGGTAAAAATTGAATCGAATTTTCTCTAAAAAATGCCATTCGTTTCAGCCCAGATCAGACCCCTAATCAACCTCTTCCTCCTTCATATCCAGCAAAACAATATTTTCCTGAAAAAGCTTTTGCCGTGATTCGATTCCCTTCAAAGGAAAAAATCGTATAAATTTCAGGGATATTATCATTGACATTGGGACCACAAATATTATCTCCCATGGCAGGACAAGTAATATATGGGATGCCATCGATCTTCTTTGTATGAAAATAGTGTAGATGGGCCTGTATTACGGCGATCACAGATTTGGATGAAGAAATAATTTTTCTAATTTCTGCTTGGTTTTCTAAGAATAATGCCTTCTTACACCTCTTATCACTGGCCTCATAAAAGAAATTACCATTCACATCATGGTCGTCAATCGCACAATGTGTAAAAATAACTGTAGGGCGATTAGCTTGTCTTAGCTGCTTCCTTAACCAGTTCAACTGATCTTCAGGCAAAAACCGAATTCTATGATCATTAGAATCTAGTCCTAAACCAAGCCATATCAAAGTGAAATCGTCAATATCTTTGGAACCATAGCTCTTTTGGTTAAACCCTTGATCATTCCAGGCCCTTTCAATATCTTCCAGAGGCATCATTTTTAATTCATGATTGCCTAACATATGGATTACAGGGAATTTTATTTGATCAAATTTGGCGATTAAAAGACGATATTTTTGTCGATCAGCCTCCCTTCCCTCGCTTCGAATAAGATCGCCTAAATTAATCAATGCGTCTGGCGAATGTTGTTGAACGATCTCTTGAAGGAATCCTGAGAGCATCTCTTCTACTAAATGGGAAGAAGCCCTTATTCTCCCATGATGCTCTAAACATTTTCCAACGTGGATGTCATTGACTACTGCAAGTTTCATTGATAATCCCAAGATTCTTTAAACACATTTTTAAACCCTGAATATAACTTTCAGGACAGCTTGCCCGTATCTGTTCTTTGAGTTGATTGAATAGTGCCAAAGATTCCGTGTCTTTTTGTTTCCACAGTTGCAAAAGCAGCCGAGGATTTACGTTGCCAGTTCCTGGAAATATGCCATCAATGTCCAGCTCTAATGCTTGATCCAATAAATGTTCCCGGCCGTAATAAATCTTACAGGAAAAGGATCGTGGCTTAGATGTCAGCTCTTTCATTAAATTAATGTCGCCGCTCGAGTCTTTTAATCCGATAATTCTAGCCTCATCAAAAGTATGCAAAATTCTTCCTAGAGGGTTAGCGCCAGGAGGATTATAAAGTATAAAGTTTGAAGTGGAACTATCTAAAAAATTTTGCACAACCTCTTGCGGATTCTCACCATAAAGATGAGGAGGAAGAAGAGCCCCTTCAAAACCCAGCTCCGAGCAAAAATTTGTTAAATTAATCGCATCATTGATATTGGAACACATCAGTCCTATGTAGATTCTCGCTCGCCCAGCGATAAAAGGGCTGAGACTTCGAATCATCGATCTTTTAGTCGCAAGATCAATTTTTTCCCCTTCACCTGTTGTCCCAAATAACACAATGTCTTCTATGCCCCCCTCAAGAACATGATCAATTAGCGGAAAAAAATCTTCTTTTCTGCCTGGAGTAATCAAAGGGACTACAACACTTTTTTCTTGGATTTTATGCATCAGTCGTCCTTTAAGCAGGAAGTCAGCTCCCATTTTGCTGATATAAGCGGATTATTTCCAGTTTTTTCAGTTTAGTGTGTAAAATTTGTGTAAACCGCTTGACCTGCAGTCTCTCGGAAATTAGTATGGTGGTATGGATAAGCAATTTAATAATATTAAAAGTCTTCTCATCTCCCATAAAGATCAGTTGTCTCAGCTGGGAGGGCACCATTTGGCTGTTTTCGGTTCTGTGGCTAGGGGTGAGGCAACTAAAGATAGTGATATCGACATCCTGGTTGATTTTGACAGTAAGAAAGGTTTGTTTGGTTTTGCTGATCTGAAATTTTATTTAGAGGAGATTTTAGGCTGCCATGTGGATTTAGTGACCAGACGAGCTCTTCATCCAGCCCTAAAGACGAGAATTCTCAGTGAATCACAAGAAATCTTCTAGACCTTGGCCTTTCCGTGTTAGGGATATTTTGGACGCTATTGAAAAGATTCAAAAATATACCGTGGGCATGACCTTTGCCGAATTTGACAAAAACATGATGGCCTTGGATGCTGTAATTCGAAATTTTGAAATAATAGGAGAAGCAGGAAATCATATACCAATTTCCATTCAAAATCAATATCCCCAGATCCCCTGGAAGCAAATTATTTCAATGAGAAATTCCCTAATCCATGAATACTTCGGAGCTGATAATAGTGTCATATGGGATACGATATAGATCTACCTCCCGCAGCTTAAGAGCCAGTTACAGCTAATAATTTCCGATTATCCGGATGAGCAGAATTTTTAACAAAGTCTCCTCTAGACTCAACCTCGGATAAATTTCACGGCTTCAAGATTCTTGGGCGAACCAATGTAAATAGCAATACACCTTGCTTTATAAAGGAATATAAAGGGTTCAGGCCTGACCCCGTTCTAAAGCATTTTTGCATCAGCCGCGGTTATCATTTTACGTTCTCTACGGGGAAACAAACAACACACCATTCATAAAATGGTCTGAGGTAGTATTTCGCTCTTGGAGATATTTTTTAAATTTTACCGGCTCTTTCACAGGATCTACAAGGCTTCCTAATTTATCGTAGACACCTGCCTTACGAAAGCCTAAAATTTTTTCTAAAGACAGAAAAATATGATCCAAAGCGTTAGGTTGTACATTTCCGTGTTCATCAAAGGCCATTTTATAATCATCGCGATGATGGCCGATAAAAGTGGCGTTAATAATTTCTTTAGGAGAATAAAATTTTCCCTCTCGATAATCAATAGTGTTACTTAATGGAATTTGACTTTTTAGTGTATCGAGATATTGAGCCCCCAACATACCTTCAAAGGCATTTAAATCACCTCCAAAAACAAATGGTAAAGCACCGTTTCTAGTGAATCGTTTAATAAAAATTTGGATTGTTTCACTAGTTTTTGAATAAAGATCGTCTTGAACTAAATAATCTGTGTGCGCAGAAAAAATAGCGAAATTTCCACCTGTTTTTGCATTTCTAACTTCAACTCCTAAAATAGTTCTTGGAGTTCCTGAGCAATTTGGCAGATATTCAATGCTCGTATTTTTCACTTCCAATTCTGGACTAAGTCCTATAGTAGCCGTATGCGAGCCCGATTCTCCTATAAGAATTTCGTCAAATGGAGTTAAAATTGTTGTTTCTTTTCCAGAAATATTATTAAAAGAAAGCCAATGTAAATTTTTGTCACCCATAGCCTCTTGTAAATCTCCAAGAGACTCTGGAGTTACTTCATGAAGAGCAAGAAAAAAAGGAGCATTTGGGTATGAATCAATAGTTTCTTGAATCATCTTTATTAATGGTTTTTTCCGATGATTCCAGTAATCCAATTCTCGCAATTTTTGCCCTCTCCCTTTTTCAATCGATCCAACAAGTAAAGCCTCCAATTTCTCTTTGTCATTTTTTACGTTTTCATACTTTCGGATAACATAACTCAAGGCTTTTTTGGGGTCATTTCCACAGCCCTCAAAGGAATCTGCAAGCATTTGATATCGTGTTTTTAAAGAAGTTAATTGCTCTAAGTTTTCCCGTTGGCGAAATATTTCTCCCATTTTGATATAAATCGATGATATCTCATTTTCAAGATATTCCAAGGTTTTTTCAAGTGCTAGATCAAAAGTGATGCCTTGATTTAAAAGCTTCAGAAGCATGTTAGCTAACTGACCATAAAAAGCTTTATTAGCTATACCTTTACATGTAGAAGGAGAGCAAAGGAACAATTCTTCATTTTTAAGCGGAAATGTTGCAGATGGATTCATATCGCTAATCCATGCATAGAATTTATGCCTTGCTTCGGCATCTCGCTCCTGAGGGCAAAGGACATTATAGTAAAGACCAAGAACTATATCTGTTCTTTTAATGGATGGAGGCAGAATCCCACACCATTCAAGATTATGAGGATGAATGTAATTAGGGATTTTTTTTGTCACTCTTTTTATTCTCCACTTATAAGTACGATTGCTTACAACCAATTAGCAATTATTTTTTACCAAATACGCTTGATTCGGTGAGTCCTCATCCTCAGGATATAAGTATTTCAATATTCCATCTTTAACCATTGGCGTAAGATGGCTCCTGACAAAGTGTTTTTTATCCTTTCTTTTCAGGATCTCTACTAATTGTTGCGCCGTTAATGGCTGCCATGCACAAAGTTTTTGAATCACCAAACGTAAGTCTTTTTTACTGGAGCGTATATTGATATTATTAATTAATATCTGTAGCTCTTTTGGGAGCGTTTCAATTGGAAACACACCGGTATATGGGTGTGTTTCAACGCCAGACACACCGGTATACGGGTGTGTTTCAACGCCAGACACACCGGTATATGGGTGTGTTTGCTCCTCCATTGGAGCATTTTGATTGGCAACTGTTGTTTTTCTTGTTGCTTCGGGGTGGATAGGTAAGATAGTCAGAAAGTACTGGCATTCCTGGTCAGTTTCAAAAATAGCAGGAGGTGAACCGTTTGCCTCCATAGCTTTATGAATTTTTGGAACTCCAGTGCAACGACCTTCCGTTAAATGAAGCTCTTTGAGAAAGTCTCCTATCCTTCGATTTCTATAAGTTCGAACTCGAGCAGCCCCCTTGTTTAAATCTTCTATCTTTAAGGGAGGTAACGGACCAGGAAATGACAAAATTTCTATCCGATCTGGTTTGATGCTGATTTCGATCGGTTCCCTTTGCGCATAGTCTTTGTGGTAGACTGCGTTAGCTAAAGCTTCCTCTAGTGCAACGTATGGATAGTTGTAAAAACGATCCGCTTCAGCGCGATCAGGTCTCTTGCGAATCTCTTCCTTGATAAACATCGATTGAAGGTATCTTAAAGCCTCTTTAAGTTGAATATGGATAGGTCCTTTAAAGATCTTTTCAGAAAAACTATCACCTACCTCATCGTGAAAATCAACAATTTCAATTCGAGCGTAAGGGAAAAATTGTTCGGGATTACTATTGAACATCATTAAACCAATGTTCAGTGGCTTCAGGTATTCCTCAGGGCCTTGAATAATTTGCATTTGGCGGCAGAGTTGTTCGAAAGGAATTTTGTCGGCTTCCGTAACGAGATCACTTTTAACATCTCTTAAAAAGTCTTTAATAATGCCCAACTGGAGATCTTTCAGGTTAGCTTGATGGCGGATTCGGTCGTCGAATGGCACTTGATTTGCCATCTCATGAAGTCGTTGAATATCCTTTGTTTGAGCCTTTACAGTTGTAGAATTGCGCCTTATGAAATATGAATAAGCTGCATTCTTACCTAAAGTATCAGGCGCTTGATAAGGTCTCGTTTGACCCCCAGGACACCAGATCAACAAGATCATTTTTTCTTGAAAAACGACAGGCGCAACTATTGGATGATAATTGGGACGTAGCCTGTAACTTAAGTTGACTAGTTCTTTTTGAATTTCGTCGATTTTATTGGCTGATAGGCCGACTGGAGGGAAAATCGGTTGGCCTTTCTCTTCCTCTATTCCTACTATTAGATAGCCTCCACCCCAATTGTTGATGTCATTTGCAAAAGCGCAAATGGTATGAATGATTTCTTCAGGATTCCATCCTTTCTTAAACTCAAGACGTTCCCATTCAACAATCTGTCCTCTCAATAGCTCATCAACATTAATGGGTAACGCCGTCATACTGTAGCCTTATTTACAATTTTTTTGTGTTGTGGCGCATCATTCGCCTTAATTTCTTCCATACTCTCTTGGGAAGCACTTTTCTTTTTTTTCAGAGCGGATAAAAGTTTTTGTAGCTTCTGAATAGCAAGAGGAGAAGGTTTTGTTTTTTTGTTTTCCCAACGGTTGACTGTCGGAAAAGAAACTCCAAGTTTTGCTGCGAACTGTTCTTGTGTCAAGCCCATCTCAAGTCGAATCTCAAGCACATGTTGAGCTATCTTCTCTTCAGAATTTGACATGTCTGTAAACTGGAACATCAGCTTGCCTTTCATCAGGATTTTTGATATATCATATGTTATAAATTATTCAGAGTTTGCAAAACAAGATAAATTATCAGGCTTATCACTCTCTTCCATGCTTACTGCATTAAGACAAAAAGGATATTCAGATGGACTTAAAAAAAATTGATATGTTGCTAAAAGAATATGATAATAAATATGAAGTATTTAAAAAATTTACAGAATTTTGCCGTCTTATCATCGAAAATTTTTTAATTTCAAAAAACTGTGACGCTTGGAAAGATTCAATAAAATCAAGACCTAAAAATCCCTCAAGTCTTAAGAAAAAGCTTATAGAAAATCCTGAATTAAATTTTAGTAAAATATCGGAGATACATGACCTTGCTGGAATCCGAGTAACTTTTTTTCTTCAGCACGAACTTCAAAAATTCTTATCCGAGTTGTTGCAGGCAGACGCCTTAAAGCTATTGAAAGTAGTCAACTGCTATCAGGCTATTCGCGAACCAGGATTCATAGGCACATATGTTATACTCAGTCTAAGTAAATCAAATGATCCTCGCTTGGCGGAATTTAAAGGACTACAATGTGAACTACAACTTACAGATTCTTTTCAAAATACATGGGCAGAGGTTTATCATAGAACAATTTATAAAAAGCAGGAACTTTCTGAATTTGCAAAAGCAGAAATGGAAATTCTCAAAAAAAGATATTCTGAATTGGTAGAGGGAAATCTTCGAGAGGTTTCCGATGCAGTGCATTATTTACATCAGGCTGCCACAAAATTAGCCGAGGGTGCTACAGCTCTTTCTCCAGAAAATATTGAAGAAATTTCGAGTACAAGAGACCTCCAACACACTTGGAGCTTATTATGTAATATTGAGAATCATTTGAGGAATTTCGGTCCCCGCCTTTCAGACCCTGAAATCTTACTCAAACACTTATCATTATTAAGAGAGCGATCCAAACAGTTGCCCCTTTCCTTAGATAATGCTGAAAATTTCAGAGTCCCTCTGCGACTTGAAATCTTAAAAGCTATTATCCGTATTTTTAGCTTTCTTCACGATGTTCTTCCTATTCCGATTTATGACCAGTTATATGCTTTTTGGAAAGCAGAACCTAGCGTCAGAGCCGATATAGCAAAGCTGTTTATTCAAAAATCTGAATATGACGTTCATTTCATTACCTTATTTGGCTATAACCACCATCTTTTACTAGTAACTTGGCTAAAAAAAATTGTTAAACAGGACGATGAGATAGCAGATTTGTGCATTTCGATAGCATCCTCTTTGCTAAAGCTTGACTTAACAGGCACATCTTGGAGTAGTGTGAGCAGTATCTCCATTACGCATGGCCTTCCACCATACAACAAGCAACTGATAAATATTAGAAAAGCGTGTTTTGAAATCTTTTTCAACTTAATTGAAAAATCCTCCGATGAGGCAAAACAAGCTCAATTAATTCGATTAATCACAGCTGGTCTCCGTCTCCCATCTTACCGAAATAAATTGCCTCTAGAATACAAAAATATGCTTGTAGAAGAATCGACATGCGTTGCTGATAAATTCCAAGTTTTGATGCGCGATTTAAAGCTATCTGGTCTTCTTACGATGGAACATGAGTTGAGCACTCTTTATTATTGGTATACTCAAGAGGGGCTTTCTGCTGATTCTTTAGAAGGATTATTAAAAAAAGAATTCCAAAAAGCTAAATATATCCAGATACGCCAACTTGTCGGTAGAAATTGGGAGAAAACCAATGGTTCAGAAAAAACACGAGAAATACTTATGTCTGAGGCAAGAAAATTGGCTAGGACCATTTCCTCAAAAAACTGGAACACCTGGAAGAAAAGGATTTTAAAAATAGCTGAACTTTATCCGACTCTCATGGGAGAATTTGAACTTTTTGAGGAATTACTAGATGAATTGGCTTTAAGTAACCCTGCGTATGCCAATGAGCTTTTAGTTAATCATTTTAACGACTTAGGCTGGTTTGTAAGGGTATTAATAACCCCTCTGTTGAACTCATCTTTATCAGCTTCGATCACCAGTTTCTTGATCGAAAAAATAAAGGAAAGTAATCAGTTACATGAAGTTGCTCAGGGGCTATTTAAAGCGAAAATTCCCCCGGTAAAGTTACTGCTTCCGCTTTTTAAGCAAGCCAAGCAATCAAAGAATTTTCATTTAATGAATTACTTGATGTACGGGCTTAGCAACCCTCCGAAAAAATGGCCTCAAAATATGATTAAAAATTTATTTATCGAAGGAGTTACAATTCTCGCAGCAAACAATCATTTTGAATGGGTAAAGCAGCTATATTCTGAGGATGTTCCAATCCTTAAAATGTTAGTCCCTGATGAACACTTGCAAGTGCTAGATACTTTGATTAAAATGCCCCACATTGGTTTTCCGGCTGATCCAATTCTAAGCTTAGTTGCAAGAAGAAATCCTGAAAAAGTTTTGAATTTTTTCTTCGAGCGAAAAGACTTTAAGCAACGCCATCAACTCACTAATGACTATTCTATTTGGCCGAGTCAGCTTGTAAAACTGAGCAACATACTCCATAATACTTCCTATGAGCATTTGATAGAATTTTTTAGCAAATTTCAAAAACAACCACTTGATGACAAAGACTACATCTCCAGGATCATTGCATTTTTCTTTAGCACCACCTCAGTCGCTATTGCTGAACTATTAAACAAGCAGATCGAAGGTAACAATAAAAACATAAACCTTTCTCTAAGTATTTTAGAGTGCTTTGAAGGGTCACCAATCACTCATGAGTGGTACAGAAAAATAATTTCAGCAAATAAATTAAATAGGAATCAAAAGAATAGAATTTGTTCCTATCTCCTGTTTATTAAAAACTGGAAAGATATCGACGGTCAGTTGAAACAGATCGAAATAATTAAAGAGTCTGTAGTGGGGTGGAGTTCAAATGACAAAACAGCTGCTGAAAACCTAGGTGATTTCAAGTCTTTTTTTCAACAAAAAGCAAACCTAAGGTTACATCAAGAAAAAATGCGAGTATCGCGTGAGAGTTATTTTCAACAAGCTGAATTTGACGATAGCTTAAAGTAGAAAAAAAATCGATTTTCTCGTTAACAGCCTAAAATACTCAGTTTTTTTGATAGACTAGGTGGCGTATCTCCTCAATAGACCAACACATCAGTAAATTTTAGTGAAAGATGAATGATTTGGATTCTTCAATTAGTCGATACCTAAAAAAATAAAAGTTGGACAGGGGTTGGACAAAATTAGCTCAAACAAAAAAGGGCATAAACTGGTGAAAGCTTAAACCCTTGTGATTAAAGATGCTCGGAACTGGACTCGAACCAGCACGGGATTGCTCCCAAGGGATTTTAAGTCCCAAGCGTTTTCCTAACACCACATGACACACCACACCACTACGTGAGAAATGCTACCACATGAAAAGGTTTGTGTATATCGGTTTGTTAGGTGAAATTATGAGACATCGCGCCGTGTATTGGACCACTGGAGGACCAAAATATTTTGGTCCTCCGAATGAAAACTTAACACTGACAATATGAAAGTGAGACGGGACTGTCGAAATGCAAACAAAAATCTGTTAGATCATTACTTTCCACCCTAAAAGAGCAATTTTAAGACTTATGTATGCATCCACACTTGGCCTCCAACTCGGATACTTCTCATTTAATCTAAGCTGAACATTGCCCCAAAACCAAATGTCGTTTTCACATTGAAGTGCTAAAGATAACTTTTCAACCTCACTGAAAATTTCTTCAAGAGCTTCCAGCATGAGTGTTTTGCGATATGGATCACCCACCTGGTGGGCAATCATATGATCCTGAGCATATACCTCTAAAAATAATAATCGAACCTTTTCCTCAATTCCCTCTGTGTGGAAAATGAAAGCAGCATCGATTGTTTTTTTAATGATAGCTTCAAAGGTTTTTTCAGTTTCTTGCCTAGACTCTTCAACTTCAGGGGCTTCATGAATTTCTTCAAATGCAGGATCATTTTTCTCTGTTTCAGTGTCATTAATAGGTACGATCAAAAGAGCATGCTCCTCGCCATAAACAGTTTTTCCTAGTGCTATGATCTCACCTTTGTCATTGATTTTGATGAACTTTGTAACACTTACCAATAATGAATCTCTGTCAACTTGAGCCTGTTCTGTAAGGGTATCTGTAGATGCTATTGGATCGACTCCTTTAAAAACAAACTGGTTACAATATGAATTCCCATTATTGTTCAATTTTTGTGGCCAATTACCAATGTTAATATAGCTTCCATCTAGATTGATTTGATATTTTATATTATTTCCAAAATTAATTAGAACTTCGCCAAGGTCATTTATAGATAAAGCTCTTGTTTCTTCAGTTTTTGGCAATAAATAGTGAAGATCGACAGCTTGTCCATTTACCCATTTTGTGGCATGAACTTGCTTATAGATGTCATTTTTATAATTTACATATACAAGACTTTGCCCAACAACTTCACCTTTACTGTTCATGTCTAAGCCATATGCTTCATCTGATGGCATGCCTACATTGCTTCCCAATCTTTCAAGTTTTGTTATTTTCCCATTGTCCCAAATGACAGGACCAACGATCGATTTGCTATTTTCATTTTTCACACTAGACTTAATTAAAACTTGGCCTGCATTATTGATGGCTGTGATTTCTTTTCCCGGAAGATCACCAAGCTTTACAACGCCATTGATTTGATCCCACATATAAAGCTGGAGACCTGAACCGTAATCGTAAACGCCATAAGCCTTGCCGCTATCTACAAGGTACCGCCAATCAATAGGACCCCCTCCATTATGTATAGGAAGCTCATTAAAACTTCCATCTCGGTCTCTTACAAAATAATGCTTCCCCGCAAAAGAGGTTGGAGAAGGATGAGAGTTATCAATATTATACCATCCCAGTATTTGCCCTTGATTATTCAGATCTATGGCCTGACTTGAACGAGCTTGCATGGTGCCAATGTCTTTAATTTCATATTCTACTGCTGACAAGAATGTGCTTGAAAGAGTCATGAGTGAAACAATCGATAGTCGAAATAATTTACTTAACATAAGATTCCTCAGTTGATTTTTGGTAATTTGGAGTGGATCATTGAAGTGATCCACTCCTTTTGTGTTAATTAGATTTAACAGGGGTTAGAAGCATGGCGTGATTTTCACCGTAAATTGTTACCCCTTGAACGATCATTTCGTTATTGTCATTAAGGGCGACTAATTTAAGCTTGTCAGTCCAGATTGAATTAGAGTCGTTGCTTAGCTTCACCATTATCGTGTATGAGTGGAATATATCCTTCACATTTCTATCCTGAATCGAGAATCTTACATCTCTGACAGGCACACCATAGTCATAGTCGACATTATAAACACAGCCGATATTGTTGAGTTTGTTAAGGTCATATGAAAAAACAGTCACATTACCATCATCCCAGGCAAGATATTTTGGGAGGTAATCCCTAGTTTCTCCGGCATATATTAATATATCTCCAAGATCATTTATAGCTATAGCGTTAGTTTTAAGTGCCTTTGGTACTTTATTGTGAAGGTCAATTACTTGTCCATTTGACCACTTCACGGCGTGCGTTTGTTTATATATCTCGTTTTTATAAATAATCGATGCTACACTTTGGCCTACAACTTCACCTTTATTGTTAATATCGAAACCGTAAGACTCATTTGATTCAATACCAAGATTGCCTTCTAAACCTTTAAGCTTTGTTGTTTTTCCATTTTGCCAGATAACAGGGCGAATAATTGATTTTCCGTCTTCCTCATTTATGACGGACTTGATCAGAACTTGCCCAGAATTGTTTATTGCTGAAATCTCTTTCCCCGGAAGATTCCCTAAATTCGACACTCCATTTTGAGAATCCCAGACACAAAGAGCTCCAAATTGACCGATATCATTAAATTTTCCATAAGCATTTCCATTGTCGGTTAAATATTTCCAATCGATAATCCAGTTTTTGTAATTTTCAATCTCATGGAAAGTACCATCTCTATCGCGAACAAAAAAATGTTTCCCGCCCGGTGATCCATCAAGGTTATACCATCCAAGGATCTGCCCTTCATTGTTGATGGCTATAGCTTCACTAGAATGAGTTTGTAGCGTGCCTATATCTTGAATTTCATATTCCACTTCGGAAAATAATGCACTCGAAAAAGACATAATCGAAATAACTGATAAAGTGAATAATTTATTTAACATAAAAATCCTCTGTTGACTTTTGGTAATGCTGATTATGATATATTTAGAGAGCTAAAAGATCAACATCAATGAAACATTACTATATTACAACGAGAACTCAGATTTGACATGTCTACTTTTCCTAGCCATTAAATAAATATCTGTAGATGACATTCAGAAAGTAACTTTGTTATGATGATTGACCCATAACCATAAGGAGGTCACCAATGTCAAGAAAAGCTATTTTCTTTATAGTTTTCATATTTTCTGCTTATTCTCTTCAAGCCATAGAATGCTTTAATGATGACTCGAAAAAAGATATCAAGGCATTACGTATGGATGTCATTTCATTAGCAAATAGACTGGAATCACTTGAATCGCAGGACAAGAGTTCATTAGGGAATTTAAGAAACGATATCGCCAGCAATAATTCGGACATTGCTTCCCTTAAGCAAGAGATAGAGGCAATAAGGCAACTCGCACATACTCTACCAATCGAATTATTAGGAAAAATTGAAGAGCAAAAAAAAGGATTAAAAGATTCCAAAGAGCTCGAATACATTCTAATTAAATATGGAAATAATCCAGATGGCATGGCGGCCTTGCATTATGCTATCAAAATGGGTGATGTTAACGCAGTCAATCTGCTCATTTCAAATGGAGCTGATGTAAATTCTATTACACATATACTTAAATTTACAGATGGCTACGATGAATATGTTACAGCTATTTCAATTGCAGCAATATGCGATCAATTTGAAATAGCAAAGATTCTTTTAGAAAATAATGCGGATATGAATTTCGTTACACGTGATCAAGGTTATTATCCAATTAAATATGCAGCAGAATTTAGCTCAGGGGATTTAGTAACATTATTAGTTGCTAATGGTGCAAAGACAGATAGAATTCAGCATCTTGTTGAAGAAAGTAATGGCTATCCAAGAGGTGCAGGCAATGCAAAGTCCCCTCTTCATATTGCTGCTGAGAAAGGTAATTATGAGGCTGTAGTTGCACTAGTGGCAGCCGGGGCACAAATTAATGGAAAATTCTTGTGGAACAAGAATATCCAAAATCCAGATATGGAAACACCATTGGATTTAGCATCAAAATTTTTGAAATATGCTGAAAATGAACAAAACCTGGAATTAGTTAAATTTTTAGTAGCGAATGGTGCTACAAGAAAGAATAGAAAATATTATAATCAAGATGTGTATACCACAAATCTCTGCCCAGTAATTAGCGGATACCTGCAAAGTGTTGGAAAATAGATAACGGCATAGTTTTACTCGCTAAATACCCACCAAGAATTGCACTTGAGATTCTATCGAGAAATGCACACAATATTATGAATATTAAATCAAACCAAAGGTCTATATGAAAAAGTTATTTTATTCTACGCTTGTATGTCTGTGCTCATCGCTTACATTTGTTTTAATCGCTGCTGAGCCCGATATTTCCAATTTGGCTACATTTCAAGATGTTCTGTATGAACTAGATGCCTCTATCGTTACACATTTAGACCTCAGATTAGCTAAAGCAAATGTAGCGATATATTCAGCCGCAGAAAAACGTGAATTCCCAAGTCTGGATAATGTAGAAAATTTAAATTATAAAGTTGTTGAATTAGACAAATGCAGTAAAATCGTATGTGATGTAAATATTCGTAAATTTCGAGATAAGCATTTTTTTGTTAATGATTATTCTAGCGATTATTCCGGTTATGGTATTCCATATATTGGCAATTATGCCGAGCGGCTACTTCTAGTTAAAAATATCTATTTAGCTGTTAAAGGTTTAGCGAAAAAACACATTAATCATTTCATAAAAGATGAAAATATGATTGTTAAAATGTTTATTTTGACTGATGAGACAGTAGATGGCAAAGTGAAAATCACAAAAACGCCAATATTAAAATGGGAAAATGGCGAAGCAATATACTACGAAGGGTTTATTAAGATCTAATCGTGACCTAGGAAATTAGAAAACCGGCTTAAGGACTCAAAGCCTCAATTTCAAGCATTAACGAGGAGGTGCACGTCGCGATTTTTGTGCACAACTCAACGCGCTCAGAGCAATCAGCTAGGAGTTCATTGAGATCCATTTTGACCACAAAATTAATGATTTAAATAAAAATCCAAACTTCGAATTGCATGATAACATGACAGATTTTGTCATGCAAAAATCATGTTTTCTCCGCAAAACTTCTAAGCCCAAAAAAAACATCGCAAGCTTATTGACTCTCACGTATACGTGATCCCTTATAATGGAAATATCCTTTAAAATCAAAAGGATATTGAAGGAGAAATTCGATGGCTTACACAGTAAAAAATTTGAGCGAAATCTCAGGCGTAACGGTTCGAACTCTTCATTTCTATGAAGAGGCTGGTCTTTTAAAACCGGCTTATTACGGCTCGAACGGCTACAGATACTATGAAGAAAAGGAGCTTCTGCAACTGCAACAGATCTTATTCTTCAAAGAACTTGGACTTACATTGAAACAGATCCGCAATGTTCTTGGCAAAAGCGATTTCAATCAAATTGCAGCCTTGTATTCTCACAGGAAGGCTTTAAGCTGCGAATGGGAGAAGATCGGCCGGCTGTTGAAAACCATCGACAAGACAATTAAGCACCTAAAAGGAGGAAAGAAAATGAAAGACAAAGAAATGTTCGATGGCTTCAACATCACATTAGTGAAAGCAAAGAAAGGCCAATCCTATTCTGCAGCCGAGGAACTCGTCGCCCAAAGCGTAAAAAACCCGACAAAAAGCGCAGAAGACGTTGAGAAACGAGGAAAAGCCTATTATGAAAATATCGCTAAGACAGCTCACGCTCTATTTGAGGAACTAGTGTATTGCATCAAAAAAGGACTCGATCCTGCAGACGATGAAGTGCAAAAGATCATCAAGAAACACCATGCTTTCATGGGAAAAACCCATAATGCGACAAAGGAAGTATACCAAGCATTCGCTCAATTATACAGCGAGCATCCCGAGTTTCGGAAGCAACTCGACCCATTTCATCCTAAGCTAGCCAAGTTTATGGCTGATGCAATGAGGGTATTTGCTGACAGGAAACTGTCTTAGCATGCATAGAGATCTTCCTTCAGAAACGAAGGGGGATCTTTATTTTCTCGTACATTCGTATCAAATAACCGGAGCTGTATCGTTCGCTTCGATCATGGTATGCAGTTCTGCTTGCCATTTTCCAATCGTTTTCAGCCCATGCTGATGCAATAAGCTTTCAATTTCAGCCGGTTTTCATAATACCTTACCTGATAATCTTCTACTTCCGTTTTAGAAATTACATTCGTTTCCCATAATTCGTAGAGGAAAAGCCTGAAAAATATGTCCATTATAGTTGACGGAATGTATCGTATAATGTACAATAAGGATATGACTGAAGAATTCGACATCGAAATTTACGCTACCGAACAAGGAAGTGAACCATTCAATGAATGGCTTAATTCCTTAAGAGATAAAAAGACCAAAGCAACCCTCTTCATGCGGATTCAACGTTTAAGAGAGGGTAATTTTGGCGATTTCAAGAGTTTCGATGGACTCTACGAACTTCGGGTTAACTTTGGCCCTGGACTCCGTATATACTGTGCTAAAATTGGAAATCGATTAATTTTATTGTTAGGAGGGGGAGATAAAAATACACAGGATCGAGATATTAAAAAGTGCAAATCGTATCTTGAAGATCATAAAAGGAGAATGTCATGAGCAAATACAGAAAATTTACTGAGCTTTTAGATGAGCATCTTAAAGATGCAGATTTCGCAGCTGAGTTTCTCTCTCAAGCACTGGAGGAAGAAAATTTTTCAACATTCCTTTTATCATTGAAAGATGTAATCCGCGTTCATGGAAGCATCACTTCAGTGGCTGAAAAATCGAAGATAAGTCGATCAACAGTTTATAAACTGTTTTCTGAAAAATCAAATCCTGAGCTAAGAACAATTTTATCAATATTGCACACCATTGGTTATGAGCTACGAGTAACAAAAAAAAGAGAGGCTTTAAGGTGAAAAAAAATCTATCTCCATTTGATCAAGCGATGAAAGAATTCGGCGAAGTTTTGTTCGGTGATTTTGACATACGCAAAGAATACAAGCAATCTTTACTCATATTGCTAGGTACATTTACGGCTGCATCAAAACTACCGAAAAAATCTAGAGATTGGTTATCCATACATATGGCTATGCACAATATCACAAAACAAGTTAAAGGTTCGGATTTATTAGAACCGATTTGGAAATGCCCACAGCCGATATTTCTGCAGACTTTAATATATGAATAAAAAATTTGAAAATGATAGGGGTCATGCCTAGCATCCTGACATCCGAAATGTCAGAATGTCAGACATGACCCCTATCATTGGAAGTGCAAGGCCTGACCCCTTTACTTTTTTAGTTGGTCGTAAGCACCTTGAACATCATCTTTTTCAATGAAATTCATCATGTTTTCATAAGTTTTTGCAAACATATCGATTCTCTCATCCGTCTTATCTTGGCTAGGTTTATCATTGTAGAGATAAGTGCCAGCAAAATACCATTGGCCATTTTCTTCAATCACCCTATTTATGGCTGCAAATTCCCCTGATTCAATACCTTCTTTAGTCGTTATTGACTCCTCTATAAAGATCACAGAATTTGATGCTCGATCAATAAGCACATTTTCTTGAATAGTAGGCCCACCCCCTCCAATCGTAATTTCTCTGAGAAATCCTAAATGGTGAGGTGAAATAAATTGGCTATGCACAATTGCAGGAACAAAACGATGCGCCTCTTGAGCTTTGATTTGCAACACTTTTGCAAACAGTTGTGCATGCTCATGGCCTTTAAGAGGATATTGGAATTGAAACTGATGATATGAGGTCTTGTTTTGTTCGAAAGAATCGCGAATGCTATCAAAAGATTCATTTAAATTGTGACCCCGAGTGATAAGTTCTTTCAGAAAGGTATTCTCACATGGCTCTTGAACTGGCTTTTTATAAACGCAAACGGATTTCGGTCGTGCCTTGATAGCTAGAAGATAGGCTTCTGCTAAGTTCTGATTGGTTTCCAGAAAAAAAGTTTGGTTTTGGGATAAATTATAAATATTTGGACGCTTTGACGATTCGCCTTCCGGTTTTAAAAAGGGTGCAATACTTTTTGCATGATCTGCTACCTTTAAAATGGTATCCGCATCGCAAATAAGAAAACATTCGTTATCATGGGTTTCCACTTTAACTGACTGATCTTGATGCACCGGAATATCCCAAACTTCAATTTCAGGATGTTTATTTTCTAGTTCCAGTTTAGATCCTACAGCTATCACCACATCATTCCCTTCGTTTTTAGAATAGGTGTATTCTTCTTGCGGTTTCAACTCAAAGCGCGTGGCGCGAAAAGTTCTCGAGGGAGAATTATTGGCCACAAAATGGTAAGGTTCCGCACCCATGCACTGGACAAAAGGGCGATTAGGAATTTCAGGATCTACAAGGCGATTATGTACCTTCATATATTGATTTGCTTCATCGACCAAATAAACAGAGAGGGCTGTGGGTTGATCTATAAACATGACGCTCTTGTTAACATGAGTATGTGGCTTCTCTTGAGTGCCAGGAGGAATGATCACATCCACTACAACTGCAACTTTATTATTAAATAAACCACGATGAAATTCTGGATACTCTTCAACACCGTCTTTCTTAGCAGGAAAATAGGGTTTAGGTTCAATGATCATTCTTTACCTCGCTCTTCATGAAATTAATGGATACGACAATCAGCGTACTACATTTGTAGTATTTAAAACAAGCTACTCTTCTATCTAACCGGAGTCATGCCTGACATCCAGACTTACGCACTTGGAATGGGTGATTCACAATTTTTTTTCAGTTCAAACTTGCCACAATCAAAGGACGAACGACAATAAGGACAATAGCGATGATAAGGACAAACGACAGTATGAAGGGGTCTGGCAAATAGTTAAAAAAAGGCAAACAATAGGTTATATTAATTTTTTTGCTCCATAAAGAAGGTTATTTCCTTCAAAGTGTTAGTATTATTTCTTGAGCGCGGGTGATTATAAAATGATAATACTTGCAAATAAATTTAAATTCTAATATTCTGTTATTTCGTCTCTAAATCCTATAAAAATTAAGGAATAACTATGCAGCCAGCTACAAAAATTACAAGTCAAGATATCTCTAATATGCAAGGCTTCTGTGCACATCAAAATCGCGGTATCGTGCCTAAATTAGTAAAAGGTGAAATTAAACTCAATAAAGAACAAGCTGATAAATATTATTGGGATTTTTATAATCGCTATGCAGATTATACTTCTAGATATGATGCGACTGAACGGTATGCGGGTACTCCAAAAGCAGAACGTGACATCAAATTAAAAGAATGGTCAAGAAGTTATGAACTTTTTAATGATCTTATTAAAAAGAATACCGTTAAATAATTTAATGTCTTCTAGCTTGGAATTTTGAAATTCATGGTTGAAATTCCAAGCACTTTAGCTTTGGGCCATCTTTAAGTTTAAATTTTAATATAAGGTGATTATTATGGAACCTACTTCTTCTCCAAAAAATGTTGATGATAGATATGCTTATTCAATTAAATCTGAAAAAACAAATCACCAAAAAGCTTGTCTTTCTTTTCGTTCCATCAAAGATCTCAGAGATCTCAGAACTAGATATAATAAGCCTGATAGAAATCTTGATGGGGCGCTTTCTTTTGAACTTTTACAATCTCAAAGGACTTATAAAATTGGGCAGGATCAATTATTTAATTTTGGAAAAATTAAACTAGAAAATGGAAGCTTTCTTAAAGTATCACCAAATGATTATTTTTTAAGATTTTTGGTTTTTAAAGATAAAAGCAAATACCCTAAAGATAGTAATGAATATAAACATCGTAACCCAATTGCTGATGTTGTTTTACCCTCGTGTCTTTTTAAACAAGCCATTAAAGGTGATCAAATATGCTTTTCCCACGAAGGCCGAAATTTTGATTTTAAGCTAAGGGATTTTATATTCGCAGATGACACTTCAATACCTTTCAATGAACGCTTGCAATATTTTGATAAGCAATCACATCGTGTATATGCTTATACTAAGGACATGCCTAAAGATTATCGCTTGTGGTGTACGATGGAACACAATGCTATAGACATAAACAACCCAATTATAGCTTTAACACCTCAAGCGGAACGTTTACAAATAGATAAACCTGGATGTATTCCTCTTAATCGTGAAGAGTTGAAACTCATTTCCCAGCATGCTGATAAATTACCTATGGTTAGCCTTGAGAAAGAAGACCATGTTTTATTAATCTTAGAGATGCCTGGAGATCCTACTATGGATTTTGTTATCGATTGCGACCAGCTTTACATTCATTCTTACGAAAAAAATTGGAATGATAGTTTCGGGTCAATTTCATTAAAATTTTCTAAACCAATCGATAAAAACGCAATTTCTTTGATACAAAGAGAACATGGAATAATGACTTTCAAATTGCCTTACAAGGATATCGGAGAAGAATACGATGTACTTAATGAAAAATTGAATGACGAAGAGTTAAAAAATATTGTGGACGAACAGGCAATTCCTAAAGAAAACGATGACAATGCCAACCTCAATGACGAACCTTCCAATGATCGATGCTGTAATAATGGTTGTATCACGATGTAATTATAGGAAGATTTATAGCGCCCGATCTTTAGAATGATTTCACAGGAAGGCAGGCAGATCATCGTTTCAGAGGCTATATGCATGGCGATCGAGACTGCCTATCCCTGGTCTAAGCAACTCGATGTTTTCAGAGGCAAATGAGCTTATAACTCATCTTGTAACCCACACTTGTAACCCCTCTAGTTGACAATTTAACAATAAAAAAATACAATGATGTTAAGACTTTATTTGAAAACTTATCAAAAGTCGACACTAATCAGATTCTAAACTAGCAAAGTGAAAAATTTTTGATTTATTTCGAATGGCTTTTTTTAAGAAGGAGGGAATTATGGAATCTCAAAAGTCTGTAGGAGAAATTTTTAATCAATTCACCAAAGCTGACCTGTTTCCTGACAACAAAGAGCTGCAAAATAAGAGACTGGAAAGAATAAAATCTTTAACTCAGCCGCAGCGGGAGCTGTTAATCGAAATACTTCAAAAGCACGGAAGAGGGGAAGATACAAGTTCTTTAACAACACACAAGGAGTACCAAGCCTTAGCCGATAAACTTTTCACCGCGGAAATTATCCCAAAAGCAAAATCTAGTAGTTTGTTAAGAGGAATCGAAAATCAATTATTTGATAAAATTTCTAGTTCAAAGGTGCTTTCGGAGGGAAAAAAAGCCCTCTTAGAGCGCGAAGCAATGAGAAATAATAAAAGCATAATGAATAAAGTTAAACCTCAGGAGATGAAAGCCGAAAGTGGCCTTGCACAACTTCCGGAAGGTTCTATAGCTAATAAGGATAATCTTTTTACGCTAAACAAAAATTTACCAATTATTAAAGAAAATAAGGGAAGTTTTATTGGGATGCATTCTATTTATATTGCAGGATTTGATGAAAAGTTAATAAAAGGGCAAGGAAGAATTAATACTGATGGAGACAAATCCTATCATAATATCTCAGCAACGATCCAATATGATCCAGACAAACAACAGTACTTTTTAGCGTTTCCAGATTTAGGTAAATTAGGTAAACTTGGTTGCTCTAACGTTAAATTAAATGGTGAACCCCTGACGGAGGAAAATAACAAGATATTCTTTAAAGATGGAAAAAATACTATCTCCTTTAACGACAAGCCTTTGTTTGTAATAAACTTGCCTCAAAAGTAATAAAAAAAATACTCGGCGTCAGACCTCAGCTGAAACGGATCATTCCAAGATTTCTGTTAAATCGCATAAATCCAAAACAATCCGGTTTTTCCTAGTTCACGATAGTGAACCTCCCTTTATAGCCCACACAGTAGCGTAGCGAAGGTGTGGGGCAGGCGTGTTCATTATCGGCTACCCTGTAGGGGTTCTTCTCTTTATAAGATTTTGATCAGCAAGGTTTTGAAAAGAGATGAACCCCTACAGGGTTTGTTAATAATGAATATATTTACCCACACCTTCGCTACGCTACTGTGTGGGCTACAAAGTGAGATCCACTGCGTGGATTTGGCTGTCGTTACAGCCTATTATGTAGAAAACTTGGAATAAACTGTTTGGACATAAGGGAACCTGGATATGCTGCAAAGATAAAATTTACAGTATTTGATACCAAAAAAAGATAAAGATGTAAAGGATGAACGACAATAAGGACTATAACGACGTTAACGACAAAGGACGAACGACGACCTAGGGACTGTCCTTATGGTCGTTCGTCGTTTGTCGTTAATGTCGTTATAGTCCTTATTGTCGTTCGTCCTTAAAAGCTTTTGACATTTGATGCTTTGTGAGATATTTGATAAACGCCCCTTTGGGGCTGATATTGCTGCTGCGAGACGCAGCAGCCCACAGGCTGCATTGACCGGTTCAAGTAGGCAGGGAAATATATGCGGGAGTGCAGAGGGGCTATGCCCCTTTGCCGGGGGATTTTTAAGGGGGCAGCGCCCCCTTAAATGCTCGGAACTGGACTCGAACCAGCACGGGATTGCTCCCAAGGGATTTTAAGTCCCTAGTGTCTACCATTTCACCATCCGAGCGGATGGGATGTAAAATGCATATAACAATTACATCCACGCGCAAAAATTAACCCTTTTTGAAATATTCGTCAAGGCGAATCTCTATGGTCGGGTGAATAATCTTCCACAGAATGGTTTTCAGGGGACTTTCTGCGATTGAAATTGCTTGGATGCTGATGCAGATCAGAATCAAGCTCTTCAGGGTTCATGCCTTCGGGAATGATGCCTTCAGCATGAACATCGATGATTTCGACTTCTTCCTTTTGGGAATCGGCGGCTTCATCAAAAAGAATCGGCTCTGCTTTGATCGCTTGTTCATTAGGAATTTCAAGATCATCTTCAAACTGCTTTGCAAAGCGCCTTTGGGATTCTTCAATTGAAAGTTTAGTATCCCGATCGTCCCTTTCCCCTCTGCGGGTATGCCGTTTAAGGCGCTGCTCGCGGCGTTCTTGATAGATTCTTTCCTGATCTTCTTCTGACATCTCTGGCGGGATATAGGCCGGCAGGTCAAGGGAGATCGAAGGCAACTCTATGACATCGTCATCTTGCGGTGTTTCAAGCTGAGGATGCTCAATATCAAGGTTTTCTGTTGGCGGGTGGCTAAGCCCTTCTTGGGCCTCTGGAGCCTCCCCTTCTTTAACAAAAAACGCTCCCCGGAACAAAGCATTGTCTTTATAACGTGCAATTGTTTCGGAAATTAGCGTTGACGGCGGCGGGAGAAGGCTTGAGAAGACTGCTGGCAATGCGACGCCCACCGCACCTGCTTCTTTGATCGAATCGGAAGTCGTTTCTAGGGAACTTGCTTTCTCTGATGAGGCTTCAGCGTCATCTGATTTTCCGGTTTCATCCTCTTGGAAATCTTCACGGCCTTTTTTGCGCTTATAATTCCTGCGCCGGTCGCGTTTTTTGTCTAACTTGATATCCGGCTTAACTTCACCGCCTTCAGGCTGCCCTGTTTTAACAGGGGCTGGCTGCGATGAAACTTCCGAAGATGGCTGAGCAGCGGCTTGCTCTGATTTCTCCTGAGCCCCACGTCCTGCTGTGCGCAAAGAGGCTTCGCGCCCACCGGCGATTTTAATTGATCTGTCAAGACCAACATTTTTAAGCACAAGGCGTGTTTCCCTAACTTCTAAAATTTCATAATCTGAAACCGGCAGCATAAAATTTTTTGGCCGTTCAAGTGAGCGGAAAAAAAGGGCGTTCCCGAAGGAAACGACCTCGACAGCATCGACGAAGTATTCTTCCTGTCCTGTACCTTTGCTACTTCGTACTGCTAAAGTGCACCCTTCTTTCGGGGTGATCACAGTTTCTATAATTGGTTCACGAGTAAAATCCACAAATATTCATTCCATTGTTAACTATTTTATATTAGCGCTTAGCATGTGTATCTTTAGAATCCATATATGAAAGAAGATCAACAACTCTCATAGCGTAGCCCATTTCATTGTCATACCATGCGATTAGTTTAAAAAATTGATCATTCAAAGTGATGCTGGCATCCTTATCAAAGATCGCTGAATAGCGACTTCCGATAAAATCTGAAGATACCAAGGGCTCATCGCAATAGGCCAAAATGCCTTTCATTTCATTTTCGGAAGCATGTTTAAAAGCTTCGCAAACTGCTTCAAACGACGCCCGCATTGTCAATCTGACGGTGAGATCGACAACAGAGACATCGGCAGTAGGAATCCTGAGGGCCATGCCGGTAAGCTTTCCTTTGATCTCCGGGATGCACAGCCCGACGGCTATGGCGGCTCCTGTCGATGAAGGGATAATATTTGATCCGGCAGCACGACCTCCACGCCAATCTTTTTTAGAAGGTCCATCAACAGTAGGCTGAGTAGAAGTCAAAGAATGGACAGTTGTCATCAGCCCTTCATCGATCCCAAAGCGGTCGAGCAGCACTTTGACCACTGGAGCTAAGCAATTGGTCGTACAAGAGGCGTTGGAGACAATATGATGTTTTGAAGGGTCATAGGTTTTATGATTTACGCCCATGACGAAGGTAGGAATATCCCCCTTGGCCGGAGCCGAGATCACAACCCGCTTTGCACCTGCCTCCAGGTGTTTACCTGCCAATTCCGGAGTGATAAACAGGCCTGTCGACTCGACTAAATAATCGATAGACAATTTTTTCCAGGGCAGGTTTGCAGGGTCGCGCTCCGAAAAAACCAGGATCTCTTTCCCATCGATAATCAAAGAGTTATCTGTATGGTCTACAGAACCTTTATACCGGCCATGGACAGAATCATACTTAAAGAGGTATGCAAGATTGTCAGGTGATACAACATCATTGATCGCGAGAACATCTAAATCTGATCGGCCAAGAGCATTGCGCATGACTAAACGTCCAATGCGACCAAAACCATTAATTGCAACTTTAGCCATAATTCAGCTCCTTTCTAAGGTAATCGAGCCCCAGGAAGTGCAGATGCTTTGTTGCTCAACGAGTTGCGCCGCAAAGTATCTTGATCACATTTTACCCCTTATCTCCAAGGGCGAATCATAGCTCATCCTGTTTGAAAAGTAAATCAAAAACAGGCGAGGTTAACACATCAATTTTTAATATAAAATCAAAGACGCGAATGCGAAGAGACGAAGGCTATAGGAGACTAATTCTCAGAAGAATCGCAAGATAAGAAAATCATTGCCCCTCCCAAGTTCAATCTTGCTAACGCCTTATGAAAAAGGAAGGGGAAACCGATTAAGCTTCTAAATACTCGATAATGCAAGTTTGCGCATTATCGCCAACGCGATGTTTGCTTTTGATGATGCGAGTATAACCGCCGTTGCGATCGTTAAATCGCACGCCTAAAGTGTCGAAAAGCTTATCAATGACCCTGCGGTCGGTATTGTAAGAGCTTTTATCACCTGCACGGACAGCACGTTCTTGTTTATCGCTTAAACTGTTATAGCTGATCATCAATTGAGCAATCGCGTCACGTCTAGCGGCAAGCGTATTTTTCTTCGCTAGGGTAATCATTTTATCAGCATATCTGCGCAATGCTTTCGCTTTTGGAACGGTGGTTTCAATCCGTCCAAGGTCAATGAGCGACTTTAGCATATTTGCAAACATGCAACGTCTGTGGGAAGTGGTACGATTTAACTTGCACGTATCTTTACGATGTCTCATGGTTTACTACCTATATTGTTCGTCAATTGACGAAAGAGATTTACTCTTCGTCGTCTTCATCCTCGTCTTCATCATCTATAATGACTTCTTCGGAAGCTTTGATTTTATCTTTAAGAACTTCTCTTTTACCTTTACGCTGCTCAAGATAGTGGCGGATTTTTTCTTTCACGTTATCAGTAGTGATCCCGTAAGGAGAAAGGTCCATGCCAAGGCTTAAGCCCATATCGACAAGTTTAGCTTTGATCTCGTTGAGCGATTTCTTACCGAAGTTGCGGAATTCCAGCATGCGGCGTTCAGGGATCGAGACCAATTCAGCGATCGTATCGATATTTGCGCCGCTTAAGCAGTTAGTCGAGCGTACAGACAATTCAATTTCATCGATGCGGAGAGATAACTTTTCAAGCATCTCATCTTCATCGGCCCTGCTTTCTGAGTAGCCTTCATCGAAGACCATTTTTTGTGCTTTCAGTTTGCTGAAAACATCAAAATGGCGTTGTCCGATTTGGGCGGCAAAACTTAAGGCTTCACTTGGAGTGACGCGGCCATCAGTATGCACTTCAAAGATCAGGCGATCAAAGTCGGTATCTTGACCGACGCGGGTATTTTCAACGTAATAATTCACTAAGCGGACAGGAGAAAATGCCGCATCGATAAGAATTTCATCAGAGGTCCTATCGCGCACTTGATGGCGTTCAGAAGGCACATATCCGCGGCCAATAGCGACACGTAGATCGATCTGCCTTTTCATCGGTTTAGTTACTGTGAAAAGGTGAAGATTAGGATTCACGATTTCAAAATAGCTATCGGTGATGATATCGCCTAAAGTAACATGTTTTTGCCCGCCCAGTTTATCGAGCTCTTCCTGTGTCACATCTAACACCGAGGTTAAAATGCGAAGATCGCGGGAATTGGGGGCATCTGCGGAAGGTAAGCGGCGCAGCAAAGCGCCTTTCAAATTAAGGATAATGTTAGTCATATCCTCGATGATGCCTTCCATTGCCATATATTCGTGAGGGATTCCCTCCAAACGAATCGAAATAATCGCCGGTGCTTCAAGTGATGATAACAGCATACGACGCATCGAATTGCCGACTGTATGGCCGAAACCTCTTTCGAATGCTTCAGCAATAAAGCGACCGTAGGTCGGCTGTGCTGTCTCTTCGTCGATGGCGATTTTCTGGGGCAATTCAAATTTGCCGTATTTAACTGACATAAAGCAACTCCTAGTGAATTGTCCAATGTGACTTTATAATGAATTACACGCGTCTGCGTTTACGAGGTTTACACCCATTATGGGGCACAGGGGTTTTATCACGGATCACCGAAATAACTAGACCTGCGCTTTGTAGACCTCTGACTGCTGATTCACGTCCAGCGCCAGGTCCATTAAGATTAACTTCTACTTCTCTCATTCCGGCGGCCATGGCAGCTTTTCCTGCATCTTGAGCGGCGACTGTAGCGGCGTAACCGGACGATTTTCTAGAGCCGGAGAAGTTGACTTTCCCTGCTGATGCCCATGAAATTACATTGCCGGCAGGATCGGTGAGGACAACGATTGTGTTGTTAAAAGTGGCTTTTACATGTGCAATGCCTGAAGGGATAGGCGCTCCCCTTCTTTTCGCCTTAACGTTCTTTTTAGGACTTGCCTGTGACTTAATAGTTGACAAGGTAATTCACTCCTCTTAATTATTTTTTCTTGTTCGCAATCGTTTTCCGTTTACCTTTGCGTGTCCGTGCATTAGTGCGTGTACGCTGACCGCGAACAGGCAAACCAGAACGATGACGCAATCCCCGATATGAATGGATATTGATCAGACGTTTGATATTGTTCTGTACTTGACGGCGTAAGTCACCTTCGACGACGTATTCTGATTGCAGCAGGCTATTGATGCGAGCGATATCATCAGGAGATAGTTTATGGGCGCGCACATTTGGGTCTAAACCCAGACGGCCAATAATTTCATTGGAGAGGCAGCGTCCCACACCATATATGTATGTCAAACTGATCTCGAGTTTTTTATTATCCGGTACATCGATACCGAGGATTCTAGGCATGGAAGACTCCTATCTTAAACCTAAAAGTGAGAATTTAACAAATCTTTGCATTTAAATCAATCCAATTCGAAGGTAACCAGGGCGTCCCACCCTGGGCCAGGCCGAGACGGCCTGGTTACCTTCCGCGCATCCGCCCACTTGTCATAAAGCCATCGTAGCGCTTCATCAACAGATGCGACTCAATTTGTTTCATTGTGTCCAGTACAACGCCGACTAAAATTAACAAGGCAGTGCCACCAAAGAAGTAACTAATCGTCTGAGAGACCCCTAAAAAGCTACCGACAATATTCGGCAGGATAGCGATCAAAGCTAAGAAGATAGCCCCCATAAAGGTGATGCGGCTCATTGTATTTTCTAAGTAATCATGCGTGGGCTTACCCTGTCTAATGCCAGGGATAAAAGCGCCATTCTTTTTCATATCAGAGGCAATTTGATCAGGTCTAAACTGAGTCGCAGTCCAGAAGTATGTAAAGAACATGATCAAGAGGACAAACATTGCCAAGTAAACAGAACTTCCTTGCTGCAGCCATGAGGCGACTTGTCCAAGCCAGTTTCCTGTCCCGATAAAGCCTGCTAAAGTTGCGGGGAACATCAGTAAAGAAGAGGCAAAAATCACAGGGATAACGCCGGCGTAGTTAACTTTCAAGGGAATGTAAGAGGCGCTACCTTGAACTTCGCGGCGGCCGACAACACGTCTCGCATATTGCAATGGTATCCGCCGGTGGCCTTGAATGATCAGTATCGTCGAGAGGGTGATCATGACAAAAAGGGCCATCAGGACAAGGACATTGCTAAAGGTCATTTGGCCAGGCTCCTGGGAATCCAGATTAAGCTGCTGGAAGATCATTCCAATGGCAGTAGGAAGAGAGGCCAAAATACCGATCGTAATAATTAAACTCATTCCGTTTCCGATGCCTCTTTCGGTGATCTGTTCACCGATCCACATCAGGAACACAGTTCCAGTGGTCATTGTGAAGATGAACAGGGCAAAGAAGAGCCAAGGGACCCCTGCGATCTGAATATCCAGAAGCTCGCCAGCGATAATCCCGGGGCGGGTCATATTAATTTGCAAGGCGTAGCGAGCAAAAAGGGCCGACTGGAGAAACGAGAGGCAAAGAGTGAGCAATCGAGTGATCTTGTTCAGTTTGCGTTTTCCCTGGTCTTGATTTTCGCGCATTTCGCGTTGGAAGGAGGGCCAAAGGGCCACAACCACCTGAAGAATAATTGATGAGGTGATATAAGGCACAACCCCAAGGGCAATCACAGTCATTTGGGCAAAAGCGCCGCCGGAAAAAATATCAAACATCTGGAAGAAGTTTTGCCCGCCCCCAGCCATATGCCTAAAATAGCTTACAGCAATTTCAGCGTTAATTCCGGGCACAGGGATAAATGCGCCGATACGGCAAGCTACCAACATGAGAAGTGTAAAAATGATTTTAGACTTCAGTTCGGGAATTTGCAAAACTCTCTGTATTTCTTGCAGCATCTTAGAGATCCTTCAGGTGAATATCACTTTGACTGAGGGTAATCACACATTCCCCCAGAAATCAACAGTACTCTTTGTAGAGTTGCAAGCACTAAATTGTGCACAGTAAACAATAAATTGATCACTATATCGGCATACCCGCCTATCTAGCACTTTCTTCAACAAAATTGCCATTCCTATCAATATGCTTAAAGGCAATTTTAGCTTGCGCTAATTTTTCTTTAGCGGAGTTAGAATATGCGAGAGCATGAATAGTCACTTTTTTAGTGAGCTCTCCATCTCCTAACACCTTTAAGCCATGTGAAGGACCGTTAATAAATCCCCGGTCCGCAAGCGAAAATAGATCAACTGTTTCACCATCTTCGAACATCGCATCAATTTGACGGAGATTGACAACATCTAAAGCTCTACGGAAGCGTGCATTGTTGAAACCTCTTTGGGGCATTTTCATAAATGTACGGAATTGACCGCCTTCGTAGCCAAAACGGCGTTTATAGCCTGAACGGGCACCGGCACCTTTTTCACCGCGGCCGCAGGTTTTACCAAGGCCGGAACCGGGGCCACGACCAACGACACGTCTTCTTTTTTTAGGTCTGGTGGAATTTTTTAATGTCGATAGCGAAATCATTCTAGCCTCTCAGCTGTTTAATAGTTTCACGGCTGCGCAATGTTTTTAACGCTTTAAAAGCCGCTTTAGCCTGGTTGATCGGGTTATTGCCGCCCATATTCTTAGCCATCACATCTTTAATTCCTGCCAATTCCAATACAGCGCGCACTTTAGAGCCGGCGATAACGCCTGTACCCTCAGGGGCTGGTTTAAGCAGCAATATGGAACCGTCCCAGTGAACAAGGACCTCGTGTGGAATTGTGGTCCCCTTCATTGGGACAGTGATCATTTCTTTACGGGCAGACTCTCCACCTTTACGAATGGCATCAGTCAGTTCATTAGCCTTGGCGAATCCGTAGCCTACGCGACCCTTGCCATCACCAACAACAATCAGCGCGGAAAAGCTAAACTTACGTCCGCCTTTAACGACTTTTGAGCAGCGATTGATGTGCAGAACTTTTTCGGTCAAATCACTGTTGACTTTATCTTTATCTTTTCTTTGAGAATCGCTATGTTTAGCCATGTCTTCATCCTAAATATGAACGTATAAAACAAACTTGTCCTCAGTCAAGGCGTACTTGTGCGCTGGATAGCGGCAAGGCACCTTAATTCAACGTCCGGGCGATTTTATGCGCGCCCAGTCCGCAAACCATTGTCAAGGACAAGGTTAAAATTTCAAACCACCGCTGCGAGCTGCTTCTGCAATTTCCGCCAGGAGGCCCGTGTACTTATAAGGGCCGCGATCAAAGACAACTTCTTTAATGCTTTGTTGCTTTGCTTTATCGGCGATAAATTCCCCGAGCTTTCGCGCGCTAGCTTTAGACTTGCCGTTAAATTCCGTATTGCGGAACTCTTTCGAGCTGGTGGATATGCCGGCAAGTGTGACGCTATTTTCGTCATCGATCAGCTGCACTTGCAAGTGCATATTACTTTTATAGACCGAAAGGCGCGGCTTAAGGGAAGTCCCTCTTAACCTTTGACGCACACGCATCGCACGTGTTGTTCGTTTCTGATGATTTTTCGTTGATGATGTTCCCATAATCCCTTAATACTTACAATTTTTACTTTTTAGCGGCAGCCTTACCAGCTTTTTTGCGTACGTGCTCGCCTAAGTAGCGTATGCCTTTCCCTTGATATGGTTCTGGCGGACGAACAGCGCGCACAGCTGCGGCGAACTGGCCGACTTGCTGTTTATCATTACCTTGAACAGTAATCTGGGTATTTTTTTCTACGCTGACAGTGATTCCATGGGGAATAGCCACTTTGGTCGGATGAGAGAAACCCACTTGAAGGTCTAGCAAATGGCCTTGCACAGCAGCACGGAAACCCACTCCGATCATTTCGAGTTTTTTCTCGAAGCCGGTGTTAACGCCCACAACCATGTTATTGATCAGCGAGCGATAGAGCCCATGGAATTTACCTTGGTCTTTATGAGTTTCAGCCAACGATACAACCAGATGACCGCCATCGATATGATATTCAATACCAGGCATTAATTTAAAATTCAGAGTTCCGCGTTTACCTTTTACGGTAATCAGGTCGCCGACAGTTTTAACTTCGGTACCTGCAGGAAGAGGAACTGGGTCTTTACCTTTACGAGACATGAAAAATTGCTCCTTAAATATACTGCATGCGGTTCTACCAAATTAGGCAGAGGATTTCACCACCAATATTGCGTTTCATAGCTTCACTACCTGGTAAAACACCTTGAGATGTCGAAACAATAGAAAGACCCATACCACCGTAAAAACGTGGAATATCTTCATGCTTCACATACCGACGGAGTCCCGGTTTGGACATCCGGCGCAGACCTTGAATTACTGGGTGTCTACCGGCGCCATACTTTAAAAAGAGGCGCATAGTGCCTCGTTGCTTGCTATCTTGCTTGACTAGGAAGCTTTCAATGAAACCTTGATTTTTCAGGATTTCAGCAATATTTTGCTTAATTTTGCTCCAAGGCATGTCGACATAGCGGTGCTCTGCTTTAATTGCGTTGCGAATCCTTGTGAGGAAATCAGCTATTGGATCGCTAATTGCCATTTTTCCTTCTCCCCTTATCTTAAGCTACAGCTATCGGTAAATTTTTAAAAGGAAGGCCGAGCAGACGCAACAGCTCAACACACTCCTCATCAGTCTTGGCATTAGTCACAAAAGAGATATTCATCCCTTGGGCTCTCTTTACTTCATCTAAGTTGATCTCAGGGAATACCTGTTGATCATCGAGACCTAAACTATAGTTTCCACGACCATCGCATTTTGATTCGAACCCGCGAAAATCGCGGATACGAGGACAAACAATATTGAAAAAGCGGTCGATAAAGTCAAACATTCTCAGGCCGCGCAAAGTGACTTTTAAACCGATGGGTTGTTTTTCCCTTAATTTAAAATTCGAAATCGCTTTCTTTGCTTTAGTGATAATCGGTTTTTGACCTGATAGCAGAGTTAATTCTTTAATACAGTCTTGCATAGCGTTTTTATCTTTCGACGCTTCAGCAATACCCATATTGATCACAACCTTTTCCAGGCGTGGATTCATCATGGGATTCGTGTAATTAAACTTCTTCTGCATCTCGGATTTAACTACGTCGAGATATCTTT
>Ga0207062_1021_pt1 | contig 46224 bp, 29 predicted proteins | sample Alteio_BWMinCont_28_FD_153266 | JGI IMG/M metagenome (GOLD analysis project Ga0207062, IMG submission 153266) | Enriched cells from forest soil in Barre Woods Harvard Forest LTER site, Petersham, Massachusetts, United States -... | ecosystem: Environmental > Terrestrial > Soil > Temperate forest >... | reverse complement strand
TTCTGCATCATCTTTTCAGGGTCAATGTCGGCGAGTAGATCCCCGCATATTTTCTTTTCCACCATTCGCCTTTACTTTTTAGCGCGTTCCAATCGCTAAACTCGTAGTCGTAGGCGATAGCCCTAATGTACCTTGGAGGAGTATCTCCAAAAGGGGCTTTACGCACTAAAGCCACGACATCCTTTTCGCCTTTTAAAAGGAGCGCCAGAAAATTTTGAAACCAAATATTGTTGTAATAGTTACTGAAAGGCAAAAACCACATTTGCCAATCGAGGCGGGGCTGGATAGGGGAGTTTCTTCTGGGCCGGTAGTTGATCTCTGATGGCTTATACTTAAAGATGTATTCCTGCCACACAATGCCATCAAGGCTTCCTTCAATAACAATTTCAATGCGCTGTGTGGTCATGACCGCAAAAATTCCATATCTATTGATGATATGAAAAGGCGAAATCATTTTTTCAATTTTACGGATGAATTTGTTGCTCCACTGAAGCATGCTTTCCCAAAAGTTCAACAATTGAAAGGTGATCAGAAAAATTCCGATGCAACTCAGAAAAATGTCTATAGCAAGATAGGGCGCTTCAGGGGGGCTTGGCGCTGCAAAGAGGTATCCGAGATATGTATTGCCCACTAAAATAGTCGTAAAGGCTAAAGTGAGATGATTTAAGTAAGAAAAATTCCCTGTCGCCCATATCATTAGCTGCAAACCCGCAAAAAATATAAATGTGATCATTCGCATCCATTCGGGACCAAATATTCCGAAGGGAATAATCAATTCAATAATAAACATGAGAACGGTAGAAAATTTATTTATTGAGATTGGAAGCTTATAAGCAAACCAGGCTAAGGTATTAGGGATCGGTTGTGATTGGTAGTGAAAGCCTACAGCCGTGAGGTTGCGCCAATTGACGTCATGGCTCTGCAATTTAACGGCGCCGCCTTGAAAATGGAATCGGAACAAGAGGATATTGAGGCTGATCCAAATAAATACGTTTGGCTGGGCTGTTAAGCTTAAAAAAAAGCTATTGCAGGTGATTTCAAGAAGATATAATTCCCAGCCAAAGCCCAGAAAATCTTGTCCTACGGAGACTAAAGAAAGATGCAGCAGATATAACAGCAAGATCATTATCGGCGTGCCTATTCCCAATGCCAGTAGTAAAGAGGCGATGACCCCAGCCCACATTGTCAATACCAGACATTGATCACTGCTATTTAGCCAAAAGAGAGTAGGGACAAGTTTATAGGCTTTACGTCCATAAAGCCTCTTGATCGCTTCCAGATAGCGGTTTACCGGTAGAATTCCATTTGAGCCGAGAAGTCCTTTTATCTGATAGGTAAAGGGGAAAAATGCAAAGAAATAGATGACGCCGATCAGCCTAAAAAAAAGGTCTATAGCGATAAGATATTGATTTGGATCCCACATAATTCCTTGCCTGTGCCTGTGCCTGTGCCCTTAGGCCCGGAGGGCAGGCATGTGTAAGCCCAGGGTGAGCGATAGCGAGCCCTGGGGATTGTAATAAAGAGGCCTAAGTCCCGGAGGGCGCGACACGAAAACCGTCTAAAATGAACGGCTTTTCGTGTCGCGCCCTCCGGGACTTATTTTGTTATATCTATTCCCAAGGCTCGCTATCGCTCACCCTGGGCTTACACATGCCTGCCCTCCGGGCCTAATAGGATGTCGGCCCCTTGCCCGACTTTTGTTTTCGCCCACTTCCTATAGTTCTACTTCAGTTTCCTTGGCCTTTCTACGATATTCCAGAGCCTTTTCTTCTTCGCCGTTGCAGTGGTAAAAGAGGGCCATCTGACGATAAAGCTGTTTCTTTTCCCACATAAAGGCCTTGTTAAACCACGACTGATCAGCGCCGATTTTCCCATTATAAAAGTGGCTGAATAATGCCCAAGAGCGTGGTGAAGTCAGATCCAGAATACTGTTAAAATGGAGAGAAGCGATTTCCGGTCCTTCAGTCATGTATAGCCAGCAGCCATACAGAAAATGGAGGGGGCTGCCTTCATGCGTGAGCTGTTCCAGAGAGTAGTTTTCAAGGATTTCTCCGGCTTTGCCCCATTGCTTTTCAATTAGCGCCCCCCAGATTTTACAGCAGTTGGCAAGCAGTTCATTATCCGGCGCCAGAGTGGATGCGGGAAGGACTTTCGCGATCGTATTAAATGCTTCGATATCATATTCATCGAGAGCCTTTTCCATAAGATAAAGGATCAGACGATCGTATTGTTTGTTAAAATGCTGCGGAGGCAGGGTCTTGGCTGCTTCAATGCCTTCCCGAGTAGTTTTCTGATTTGCCAAGATAGCGATTTGCAAAAATTGGATGCTGGGATCGGTCTCCTCTTTACCCTCTACGTTAGTTTCTAAAGCTGAAGTGACAGTATGTAGCGCTTTATCTGCAAGCTGCCAGGAGCCAAGTTCGATAAGGCAGAAAATGGCATTTGCTACTGTCCTGATAGGCAAAGGTTTGAAATTGATCAGTTCATCGATGATCTCATTAAGGATGTAAGGTTTTGCCAGCCAAAAGGCAAGTTTGATGGCAAAAGATAAATTTCTTAGCCTTTCATCGTTAATTTGACGGGATTCATCTTCAATGAAATAGAGGGGTTCCCAATGGCGGTTTAAACTATTAAATAGATTATTTACACCGGCTGTTGCTGTAGCTTCCGGCATGAGGCGGGCGACTAAAAGCATGAACTTGTATGTGGAGCGGCGCAAGTATCGCGAGTTTTCATGCATCCTGTAGATAATCTGTTCTTTAAGCCCTCCTAAAAGAGGATGTTGCGGATAACGCCGCAAGGCGAGTTCAAAGCATTTGATTTCTTCTTCATAGTCATTTAAAGACTGATAAACCAATGCCTTTCCAAGGTACTCGAGAGGTGCGCCTGCGCTATTGTGCAATTTTTCAAACTCAATGAAAGTCTCTTCATAAAGCTGTTCTTTTTCCGATACTGTATTGGCTGCCTTGGCTTGCTCTAATAATGTCACCCCCGCACGGAAAAGCGCTTCCCGGCCTTCAGCCCTCCCGGGGAAGGAATTCCCTATTCTGCGATATTCGCTAAGCGCTGTAGCATAGTCCTTATGGGCAAGAAATGCATCAGGCACTGCCAGGCAATTGACGGTGATGTTATGTCCGCCGATGCTGACTTTTAAATCGCGGAGTTTAAAATCGCCATCGCGGGACAATAACCCAATATGAGTGCCGATGATGGGAAGAAGCTCTAAGTAGGAAAATTGCAAGTGGTCGTTAAGGTAATAGTAAATATGGTTATCGATTTTTTCGATGCGTATCCGATGCCAAATATGCCGGGGAAGATAGGCTTCAGGAGCATGGAGGATTTCAACTGTAGAGCGGGAAAGCTTAGTGGTCGGATTAAGGTCAGACCCGAGCCAAAGTGTATACCCGTCATTGAGATGTATTCTGTCCGCAGCCTCCGGAACGCTCAAGAGAAACCCTAAACCATGGCTATTTTCTCCTAAGCAAAGCTCCGCCTCGATTTTTGTATTTTGATCAAAGGACTCCTTAGAGATCATCAAATTTACCCAGTCGGAAATTTCAGGTCCGCGTGTGATCGCAGTGTGCTCGGCAATTAAGACGTTTTCCTGGAATTCCCAGTCGGCTTTAATGTCGATATCGAGATTTGCGGCGGTAAACCACTCAGGCCTGCCTTCAATATAGCTTTCAAGGTGGTATAGAATTTCGTCTACGGTTTTATAGCGCTCTAAGGGGTCTTTTGAAAGGCATTTCATTGCAATTTGCGCCAAAATGTCGGGGACGTCGCGATGGGGGGCGATAGCCGCAGGCTCATACAGCTGTTCCTTATGGAGATTCTGACGGAACTCTTTTAATGATTTTCTGTGGAATGGATGGCGCAAAGTCAAAATTTGGTAAAGGATAACTCCTAAGGAATAGATATCTGTCTGAAGGGTTGCCGGATTACCGATAGCCCTTTCTGGGGCCATATAGGAGATTGTCCCGACAACTTTACCGATATTTGTGAGCGCCCTGAGGCTGTGGGGTTCTGTATTTTCGATATTCTCAGCGGCGGGAGCAGGCTCTTTTTCCTTGTCGCTATCAATAAGCTTTGCCAGCCCCCAATCTAATATGAGGGCTTCCCCATATTTTCCGACAATGATATTTTCAGGTTTAATGTCGCGGTGGAGAACTCCCTTTGAGTGGGCGTAGCCGACAGCTTGACACACGCTTAAAAAGATACGGATAAGGCCTGGGATGCTCCCTTCAGTATGGTCAAGCTTCTCACCCTGCTTTTCTTTGATGCGTGCCGATTTCAGCATCTGTTTTAATGTTTTGCCTTCGACGTACGGCATGGTGTAGTAGGCAAGGTTCCGTTCATCATGGATCTCATAAATGGCAATGACTGATGGATGGGTCAGTTGGCTTGTCACCCTAGCCTCTTTTAAAAAGCGGTTGTGCATCTGCTGATGTGAAATCAGGTCCGCACGGATGCGTTTTAAGGCGATGCGCCGGCCGCAGTTTGTATCGTAGGCAAGAAAAACTTCTCCCATCCCTCCCTTGCCAATGCGGTTAAGGATCTGATATGGACCGATGCTAAATTGAATTTGCTCTTTTTGGGGTAAATGTCCGGCAACAAGGGTAATCGACGAGGGTGAGTCTGTTGCCATTCCGGTCGCAGACTCATCTTGTGAAGGGGTTTTTGTCGTTGATAACTTTGACCCGCACACTATGCAAAACCTAGGAATAGACTCCTTTGTCTCAATCGATACAGTAAAGGTTGCCTGGCAGTGAGGGCACGAGATGTCCATTCAAAGAATTACTCTTAGATTTTTTTTTGTAATGAGAGCGTTTTTAATAAGTTTCTCGCTTCTATTGATGCGGCTTGAACAAAGCAATTATGGCCAAGTTCATCATCGAAATAAATTCCATTGGAAGAATTATAGGAGGCGGCCATCTGATAAAACAGGGCGTTCATACCATGTTCATCCCTTTCAGGAAGGGTGTATCTAAATCCACATGTCAGCGTGCGAAAGGCATGGTTCTTCCATCGGCTTCGTCCAAGGCGTATGGCCTCCTCTATTGTTTGCGCGGCGACGTTTGTTTCTCTTTCATCATTGTTGTCGCCTTCTTCATACCAAACCAGATGATTTGCTTCATTTTTGCGTAAGAAGAGAAGATAGCGGCCCTTCGGACGCCTATAGATTAACCCTATATGGATCAATTTATTGTGATTTTCCGGACTTTTATTTTCCATAGATTACCAAATGGACTTAATGGACAAAAATGGACTAAATGGACTTACCAATCTCGTCTTTCTGCATTCTGCCTGATTAAACCTACTTAGTCAATAACCCCATTTAGTCAATAGAATATTATATAAATCTATTGCCCTGAACCTTCATTTTGTTGCAGTATGGGGCCATGCTTGTCACTCAATCATTTTTTTGAAGGCCCGGAGGGCAGACATATGTAAGCCCAGGGTGAGCGATAGCGAGCCCTGGAGATTATGATAAAGAGGCCTAAGTCCCGGAGGGCGCGACACTAAAAGCCGTTCATTTTAGACGCTTTCGGTGTCGCGCCCTCCGGGACTTATTTCGTGTTATATATCTATTCCCAGGGCTCGCTGCGCTCACCCTGGGCTTACACATGCCTGCCCTCCGGGCCTTCAAAATGATTGAGTGACAAGCATGTATGGGGCTTCCATTAAGTCCATTTAGGATAAGGCCATGAGCTCAAAATTAAAAAAAGTCAAATTCACTGGCGGCCGGGGAGAGCAATTCTTAACGATTGTCAGGCAACGGGTCGACCTCTATTTCAATCAGCGCGGCATACAGCGATATGCCTCTTGGTCGACACATATCAAGGTTGCCTTGCATTTTGCTTTGGCTTTGATCCTATATTTTTCAATCATTTGGCAGCTATTTTCCCCTTGGATTTTATTGCCAATGGCAATGCTATTAGGAATGACCTCAGGATTTATCGGCGTCAATCTATGCCATGATTGCCTTCATGGCTCTTATTCCGCCAATCCGCGAGTCAATCAAATTCTTGGTTATGCCTACGATCTTGTCGGGTTAAGCTCCCTGGTATGGAAAATGACCCATAATGCCGGCCATCATACTTACACGAATATTCCCGGTTTAGATCCTGATATCGATAAACCCTTTTTGCTCAGGCTGACTCCCAAAGATACGCATTATTGGTTTCACCGTTGGCAATTTCTTTATATTTGGCTTTTGTACTCTCTAGTGGGGATAAATTGGATTTATTACTCTGACTACGCCATAATCATTAGGGAAAAACATAAAATTTCGCGTCGCGACCTCCTCATTTTTTTTATCTTTAAAGCTCTGAATTTTCTCATTTTTTTAGTGGTTCCAATGTTTGTCATGACACTGCCATGGTGGCAAATTCTCATCGGATACCTAGGCTATCAGTTCGCCGGCGGCTTTGCGGTAGCGCTGGTCTTTCAACTTGCGCATATGGTGGAGAATCTGGAATTTCCTTCTCCAACTGAAGAGGGACTCATAGATAGGCCTTGGGGAGAGCATGAAATGTTCACAACTGCAAACTTCGGGACAAAGAACAGGCTCTTAACATATTTCTTAGGAGGGCTCAATTTTCAAATTGAACATCACCTGATGCCCTATGTTTCACATAGGCACTATCCTGCTATTGCCCCTATTGTTAAACAGACTGCCGCTGAATTTAATTTACCTTACTGTGAAAGTCCTTCAATGACCGCGGCCATCGCCTCGCATTGGCGCCTGCTCCGTGACCTCGGAAGGAATGAATAGACCGATAAATTCAAAATTTGATTACATCATTATATAAAATATATTAGAGTGAATTCAAGATTATATTTAACAAAATGGTCACAAATTATGGCAAATTTAACAGATGAAAATCATCGCAAAACTGAAGCTGAAAGTATTTCAGAATTTGTCTCCAAAGGAGACAGCGAGGGCAAATCTCAAGCCCTTGAGATCGCTGAAGATGCCCGCGAAAAAGAGTTCCTAAAGAAAAGCTTTGGCGGAAGGCTTTTCATGGGGGACTTCACTCCCGATATGGTTTTCCCATTTCCGGAGCAAACGGCCAGTGAAAAGAAAGAAGCTGATGAATTTATTGAAAAATTGACCATTCTATTAAAAGAAAAATTGGACCCTGAAGAAGCGGATGCAACCCGCGAAATTCCTAAAGAACTCATTAAAGAGATGGCCGCCCTGGGGGTTTTCGCGATGAAGGTCCCCAAGGAATATGGCGGCCTTGGATTTTCACAAGCCAATTATAATCGTGTGGTGATGAAGGTGTCCTCGTATTGCGGCTCCACAGCGGTATTGATCTCCGCACATCAATCGATCGGTGTGCCTCAACCCTTAAAAATGTTTGGGACCGAAGAGCAAAAGAAAAAGTACTTTCCACGCTTTCGGCAGGGGACTATCTCGGCATTTGCCCTGACAGAGCCTGATGTGGGGTCTGACCCTGCTCAAATGATTGTCGAGGCTAAATTATCAGATGATGGCTCCCACTATATCCTTAACGGCGATAAACTGTGGTGCACAAATGGGACGATCGCTGAGGTGATTATCGTCATGGCGAAAACAGCGCCAAAAATTGTGCATGGCAAAGAGAAGAAGCAGATCTCGGCATTTATTGTAGAGATGAATTCTCCGGGCGTTAAAGTCGTTCACCGCTGCAATTTTATGGGATTGAATGCCATCTACAACGGATTAATAAGATTTACAAACGTTAAAGTCCCAAAGGAAAATCTTCTGGCAGGCGAAGGCCGGGGCCTTGCGATGGCATTAGCGACCATCAATGTCGGGCGGTTAACCTTGCCCGCAGCATGTACAGGCGCAGCAAAACAAGCCTTGCTAATTTCAAGGAAGTGGGGCAAAGAGCGCGTGCAATGGGGAATGCCGATAGGTCTGCATGAAGCCGGACGAAACAAAATTGCCTACATCGCTGCCACAACTTTGGCAATGGAAGCGATGACTTGGCTGACAAGTAGCTGGAGCGATAACGCCACTGCGGATATTCGCATTGAAGCCGCAATGGCCAAGCTATTTTGCACCGAATCGCTATGGAAGATCATCGATTTGACTATGCAACTGCGCGGCGGCCGCGGCTACGAAAAAGCTTCTTCGTTGATCGCCAGGGGCGAGCCGGGCTATCCTGTAGAAAGGATGATGCGCGATTGCCGCATCAACACGATCCTTGAAGGATCGTCCGAAATCATGAAACTTTTCTTAGCCCGCGAAGCGATCGATCCGCATTTGAAACAGGCGGGCCCGCTACTTTCACGTAAGGCATCTACAGGGGAAAAGGTCCGAATCGCCTTTAAGCTTTTAGGTTTTTATTCCGTCTGGTATCCAAAGCAGATGTTTAAAAGCATGTGGGGGGGCTCCTACAAAGATTTAGGGGTGTTGGGCAAGCATTATAATTATGTTGAAAAGTATAGCCATAAGCTGGCCCGTACGCTTTTTTCCTATATGATGCGCTACCGCCAAAAGCTGGAAGCCCGTCAGATGATCCTCGGACGTCTCATGGAAATCGGAACTGAACTTTTTGCCATTTCGGCTGTCTGTTCCTATGCGGTTTGCCTGCAAAAGAAAAATCCCGAGGACAATTCTCCGATAGAGCTTGCCGACTATTTCTGCGAAATGTCGAAGCATCGCATTGCCCAGCTGGAATCCGACTTAAGCCGCAATAACGACAAGCAAGCCAATATCATCGCCAAAAATGTGATCGACGAAGACTACCTTTGGCTTGAGAACGGCATCATGAAAATGTAGGTGTAATATTAGTTTCGGGCACGGGCACGGGCTCGGGCAGCCAAAAGCGAAAGAGGCCTTTCGCACTCCAAACGCTTCGTGATGCTAAAGGTTCAACTTGTTTAGACGTATATTTCGCGAAGCGTTTGGAGTGCGAAAGGCCTCTTTCGCTTTTGGCTGCCCGAGCCCGTGCCCGTGCCCGAAACTAACTACTAAACTGCAGCTTTGACTTTTTCGCGAAATGTAGGTAATCAGGCCGTCTCGGCCTGATTCTAATGAAAGCTTCAATATTGTCGGTTTTGGTAGCAAGTTTATTTACCTATTTTGATAATGTGCCCTATCCTCTTCATACTTAGTTCATTAGAATCAGGCCGAGACGGCCTGATTACCTTTAAATCTGCCTCGCTTGCTGAAAAATGGCCGCTTTCCTATTAAAATTGTTTGTTTGATTCAAAATAATTAAATGTTATAATCGAGTTAAGTAGTATAGTAATTGAATCTTCAAATTTATTTAGAATTCCAGTGATATTTATTTACTAGGTGTAACTATGGCTGATCTTTATTTACAGGCGATGATGAATGGGCCCGTCCGCCACAAGAAGGACAAATACGATGAGGCAATGGAAAGAGAGATCAAACTCTATTTGGACAGCTTGCTCGTTGAAGAGGGGGCTGTTGGATCACAATTGGTCACTGCCAACATGAAGCGCGCAAGACTGCTGGAGGAACTCAAGGAAAAACTTAAAATGGTTGAGTTGGCCGAACACATTAAAAGTGCTTTTTCTTTTATTCGCAGTGAAGGTTTGCAATATCTGGAACCTGCTATCCATGAAAAACTTCTCCTCGAATTCCAAAATGCTGCCAAATTGTTAGAGGAATTTGACCTGACTCAAGAGATGCCAAATAATTTTCAAGAGATGCTTGCGATCTCAGATGATGCGATGGAAATCATCTATCGTATTGGCACAGCAGCTTACATGGAAGGGCGGTGGCAATCTTCTCTTTCAGTCTTCGTTTTGCTCGCTACCTTAAATCAATCTTATCCTGAATATTGGTTTCGAGTGGGGATTGCCGCACAAAAAAACGATCATCTCGATCTTGCTTTGAAGGCCTATGCTATGACCAGTTCCATGTCTCCGGAGCTCATCGGCCCAAGGCTTTTTGCCGCCGAATGCCTCCTTGCCAACGGCTCTACGATGGAGGCGATGGAACAACTTAAGGAAGCTAAGAAAATCAAGGAAAAAAGCGACGTTGAGCCGGTTTGGCTCGATCTGCTCTCTTCCCTCGAGAAGGAGCTGGAAATCAAAGTTGCATAAGCGAGGAGGTGGAAAATGAGTTTCCATGTTGAAGGCAGACAGCCGTATCAGGATCCCCATATAAATGATGGAAGACACGTAACTGTGGGTGCTGACCTTAAGTTTAAGCAGACCTCTATTTCTGGAAAAGTCAAGGAAATGTCCAATCAGGCTAAAAATTATGTCATGAATAGCAAAGTTGCTCGCTTCACGGGTACCTCATCCGAAATAACTACTGGAATAGGGAAAGGAATACAGAAAATGGCTTCAGCCCTGATAAATATGTTTGCTAAAGGTGATGTAAAGGGTAATGCGGAAAACGAAAATCTCAATAAGGCCGGCAAAATAGGCGTTGGGGAAGCATTTAATAAAGCTTTGGCTAAATCTGACAAAAATGAAAAGGCCTCAAAAGCTACCAATTCGGGCACTAATTATAATTCAAGTGTGAAAGAGTTCAAGGTAGCTTACGATAATGCGTTAAATAATCCATCTAAACTTCAGGACGTCATTGATAATATTACAATACAATTAAAAGGCTTCAATGCGGAAAACCTCACAAAAGAAGAGATCGAAAAATTTCCTGAAGATTCAGATGCGCGTCAGCTATATTCTTTAAGAGAAAAAGCTAAAGATCTTAAAGAAGAGTCTAGTGAGGAGACAAAAGTCCTTGTTAAAGATATGATTGAACTTGCCAAAAGCGATCCTATGAGAGCCAGCCAATGTATACTTACTACTAAACAATGGGTTGCTCTTGCTAAAACTGATCCGGAAGTTGCTGGAAAACTTTTATTTGATCAAAGCAATCCACCTGTAGGGGAAAAAACAGGATCATGTGTTTTTGCAAAGAAAGAAGGTGAATCAGAATCTTTAGAACTGGCAGCCCTTGTAGAGAGCTTGTCCAAGAAACTAGATTCAACGCAATTATCGAAAGTCATCAGCGGGACTTTTTCTCGTGAAATTGAAAGACACCCAAAGGAAGGTGCCGGTACTCTTCTGAGAGCAAATACCGTGGGCTTTGCTCTTTTTTCAAAATTTAATGAATTGCACTTGAATCCTATAGTGAAAAAGTCTACGGATCTAAAATCTTTATTTAAAGCGATTCCAAAAAAGGCGTTTGTTAATGAAGGAACTGAGAAAACTGGCTGGCAAAGAACAGCGGCTGAAGGGAGTACAGAAAAAATGGAAGCGTTTATTAGTAAATTCTTAGACGTAACGTCTAAGCTTTTTCTAGAGAATAATTCACAGGGAATGAAGGACTTCAGAGCGATCATTTCCCAAGTTAAGAAAGATGGTGATAGGGATTTTGGAGAAGCTCAAGGAGGCACGATAGCTGCTGCTGCTTTAATCTTTTTACGTTTTGAGAACCCTATATTGGCATCTCCATCTCCTAAAGATGTGGGGGTTGATTTTAAATATGAAGATAAGGTTCATGAAGATAATGGGAAATTGCTAGCAAAAGTTACGCTTAATATGGCTAATAGAGCTACTCAACCCAAGATTGTGAAGGAACCCCATGTGACACCATTTAATCAAATAGGTACAAAGATGATGCCCCAAATGGATGCTCTCATTAATGCTATCGCTGACGTTAGAACATAAAAGATTGAGGGGCATGACCCCATTTATTAGTTTCGGGCTCGGGCACGGGCTCGGGCACGCATGCTATTACCCATTTTTTCAATATTCCTCATCAAGATTAGGCCCGGAGGGCAGACATGTGTAAGCCCAGAGTGAGCGATAGCGAGCTCTGGGGATTATGATAAAAGGCCTAAGTCCCGGAGGGCGCGACACGAAAAACCGTCTAAAATGAACGGCTTTTCGTGTCGCGCCCTCCGGGACTTATTTTGTATATATCTATTCCCAGGGCTCGCTATCGCTCTCCCTGGGCTTACACATGCCTGCCCTCCGGGCCTAAGGGTGATTTTGAAAATATGCCTAATAGAATGCGGGCACGTTCACGAGCAATTTGCAATCGTGAACGTGCCCGAGCCCGAGCCCGTGTCCGAAACTAACTATTAAACGTCAGCTTTGACTTTCACATCATTCCAGGCATAGATGACAGCTTTTTGCTCTTGGCTTTCCTTTCCGTATAGCTTGCCGGCGATCTGTACTGTTCTGGTCGCAAACTGCTCAAAATTTGTTGTTGGAGAAAGCGGTTCAATATCATCAAAATGTTTGTTTTCAGCCACATTGAAATTTGACATGGTCGAATGCCAAATGTGAGCGGCTTTATCCCAAGAATTTCCTCCTAACGAATTGCAGGTCACATAAAAAGCCTTGTTTGGAATGCCGGAATTGATATGGACACCGTCATTATCTTCAGTTGTGTTGTCATAGGCATCCATACTTGCAGGTTGAGGATCTTTGCCCATGGCTGCATTATCATAAGCAGTCCCTGGGTTTTTCATGGAACGCAGACATTGTCCCATGGCAACGACAACATCATCGCCAATCTTCCAATCAGCTTCTTCAACATTCTGTTTTAGTGTATATTGCTTAACTAATGATCCATAGACGTCAGAGAGGCTTTCATTCAATGCTCCAGACTGACCCTGATAATCAAAATTAACTGTATATTGAGTCACGCCATGGCCCAGCTCATGGGCTACCACATCGAGATGGGTAAGATTATGCAAGAAAACGCCGTCTCCTTTACCATAAACCATTTGATATCTATTCCAAAAAGCATTGTTAAAATTTTCGCCAAAATTAACCGAAGACTTGATGAGCATACCCCTGTTGTTGATGGAATCCCGTTTGAAGATATCTTTAAGGAACACAAAGGTGGATGTACCGCCATTATAGGCTTGGACTGTATCTTTGTCGTGGCTGTCTTTAATATGTGTGATCTTTTTGCCTGGGAGATCCTTATCCGATTTATTGGCATCATAGATCAATTGCAAGGCTTCCCCTTGTTCTTGGGTTGATTTTTTGTGAAAATCAAATATTTTATGAGATTCGAGTTCTTCGAATTCTCTTGATAGTAAGGAGCGTAACCCCCGCATATCATTAATTATTTTGTCGTGTAATTCGATTTGTTCTTTGCGAATTTCTGCTGTAACCTCATTAATTTTTTGTTGAATATGGGGAGGGATAAAATGGCAGCGGCATTCACGCCCATGGCATGAACCTGCACTTGGTGCTTGCCAGTTGTTAACAATTTTTTCATCAATGAGATTGTTGTTAGTTTTTACGTCTCCAAAAGCAACTTTTGTCATAGTAACCTCTTAATATGTAGATCAAGTTTAAGCCACCAGTAATTCAGATATCACAACAATTATTTAAACAAAAGCTGTCACTAAAAGTCTGTATCCTTTCGAGTCTCGTAACAGGATAAAGCTAAGTGACAAATATCCTTCGTTACAGTATATTTAAGGTGCCTTAATCCAAGCCTCGGGAAAAAATTATGCATACTCAAGAAATTCGCCGTCAGTTTTTAAAATATTTTAAAGATCAGGGGCATGCCGTCATCGCTTCATCGCCTGTCGTTCCCCATGACGACCCCACATTGCTGTTCATCAATGCGGGCATGAACCAATTCAAGGATCTTTTTCTAGGGAAGGGCGTTCGCGACTATACCCGTGCCACAAGCAGCCAAAAGTGCATCCGTGTTGGAGGAAAGCATAATGACCTGGAGAATGTCGGCCACACTAGCAGGCACCTGACATTTTTTGAGATGCTCGGGAATTTCTCTTTCGGCGATTATTTTAAGGCTGAGGCTATCAAGTTTGCCTGGGAAATTTCGACAAATATCTACGGTTTAGACCCTCAGCGGATCTGGCCCACAGTTTATTTGGACGATGACGAAGCTTTCGAACTCTGGACGAAATATGTTCCGGCAGAACGCATCACACGGTTTGGTGAAAAGGAGAATTTCTGGGCAATGGGAGATACCGGCCCCTGCGGGCCTTGCTCGGAACTGCTGTATGACCGGGGCCCAAAGTATGGGAGCGCCACTAAACCTACTGAAGATTCCTTTGGAGAGCGATATTTGGAGTTTTGGAACCTCGTTTTCATGCAGTATAACCGTTCGCCGGCAGGAACTTTTGAGCCTTTGCCGAAACCGTCAATTGATACCGGCGCAGGTTTGGAACGTGTTGTCAGTTTAAAAATGGGTGTCGAGAGCCTATTTGAAACCGACCTTTTGCGCGCCCTCATTGCGGAAGTTGAAAAGGTCTCAGGCAAAGTTTATGATGCAAGCCACAGTGATGCCGCCGCTTTCAGGGTGATTGCAGACCATCTGCGCTGCCTGTCATTTGCTATCGCCGATGGCGTCCAGCCGAGCAATGTCGACCGCGGATATGTCTTGCGCAAAGTCTTGCGCCGGGCTGTGCGCTACGGCCGTCAGCTAGGGATGGAAGATCCTTTTCTGGCGAAAATTTTCCCGCGCCTGCTCTCAGAAATGGGCAGCGATTACCGTGAACTGCAAACCGCCCGCTCGCGTATTGAAGAGATTATGACTGTGGAAGAAGAAGCTTTCATCCGTACCCTTAAGCGCGGCGGAAATATCCTTAATCAGATTGTCGAAAAATCCCAGAAAAGCAGCAAAATGATCAGCGGCGACGACGCCTTTAAATTAAAAGATACTTATGGCCTGCCGATCGATGAAATCCTGCTGCTGGCAAAGGATGCTGACCTTTCAGTCGATGAAATGCGCTATCAGGAGCTTGAGCTTCTTGCCAAAGAGCGCAGCCGCAGCGTCCATAAAACAACTCATCAACTGGCTTCAGAAAGCTTATTTGCAAACTTCGCTGAAGAAGGTAAAGAATCGGCCTTTGTCGGTTATACAGAAGTTTCCACTACCGGAAAAGTGATCGCTATTGTCGTGAACAACGATCTTAAAGATGAGTTGAGATCGGGAGAAGAGGGGATGATCGTCCTCGACCGTACTCCTTTCTATGCTGAAATGGGCGGTCAGATTGGTGATAGCGGGTTTCTGAGGGGTGCCAACCGGCTTTTTTCCGTCGCCAACACTCTTTCTCCTTATAAAGGAGTGATAGCTCATGTCGGCAAGCTTGAAAACGGAAATATTGCTATAGGGGATTCTTTAGAAGCGGCCATTGATTTAGAAAGGCGCCAAAAGATCGCCAATAACCATACCGCTACACACCTATTGCATTGGGCCCTCCATCATATTTTGGGTGAACACATTAAACAAGCCGGATCGATTGTGGATCCCCAACGGTTGCGTTTTGACTTTAGTCATCATAAGGCTGTGTCGCAGGAAGAGCTTAACCAAATCGAAGATCTTGTGAATGCCAAAATTCGTGAAAATATTTTGGTCGATACCTATGAAATTTCTTACGATGATGCCCAAAAACAAACAGATATAAAGCAGTTTTTCGGTGAAAAATATGGCTCTAAAGTTCGTGTGATCGATATTGATAAGGTTTCCAGGGAGCTTTGCGGAGGCACCCACACTTCACGCAGCGGCAACATCGGCTTTTTTAAGATCGCGAAGGAAAGCAGCATCGCCGCAGGCATTCGCCGTATTGAAGCTGTCACTGGCACTGAGGCCGAACGTCTTGCAAGAGAAAGCGATCAGCAGTTGGACCAGCTGGCTGCGTCGTTGAAAACTCAAGCTCCAAAGCTCTTTGAAAGAGTTGGCAAGCTCTTAGAAGAAAATAAAAACTTACAACAAGAACTCAAAGAAGCTAAAAAAGGAAAGCTTGGCGCTTTAGTCTCCGGCTTGGTCGAGCAAGCGGAAATTGTGCATGGAAAGGCTTTAATAGCTGCTCAAGTGGATCTGGATGGGGATGGGCTGCGAAGCTGCGCCGACGACCTTGGCGCAAAGCTTAAATCCGGCATCTTTGTCCTGGCATCGGCTGCAGCGCCTGACAGGTGTCAGCTCATCGTACGTGTCAGCGATGATCTTGCGGCCCAAGGCATCAGCGCCCTTGAGCTGATCAAGCCGATCGCTGCCATCGTCGGCGGAAGCGGGGGAGGCAAGGCCAATGGCGCGCAAGCGGGGGGGAAGCTTCCTGGCAAAATTCCTGAAGCCATCGCCAAAGCCAAAGAGCTTTTGAGGGCGGCTGTTAGAAAGGATGAAGGATGAAGGATGAAGGAGGACAAAATGCCATATCTGTCAGGATAAAATATTTGTCCTTCGAATAGCCAAGTTATTTTCTTCTTTCAGCCTTCAGCCTTCAGCCTTCAGCCTTCCTCCTTCATCCTTTCTAATAGATGCCTTGCTTGCGCCAGCGGATGAATTGTTCCAGGATGACCTCTTGGCTTAGGAAATAGCGGTTTTCCTTTTCCGGGTCTGTAAAGCTCTTGAGGACAGTGTCAAGCTCTTTAGGCTGCGAAATGTTCGCCAACAGGATCATACGGTTCAATATTTCTTGCTGAAGAGTCGCAGGGTGTTTGAGCTGAGAATTTTGGTCATAATCTTTGCTTTTGAAGCGGATTTTGCTGCAAATATGGTGTAGATCGTTTTCTTCCATTAAACGTTGTTTGTAGTGAACGACAGGGTTTTGCTTAATGGTTCGGTCTTCTTTGATACCTTTGATGACTGCGCGAATATGGGAATTTATCTTTGTAAACTCTTCATTATAGAAACTGATGTAATCATTTAATTCAGTGGAAGAAAATACTTTAGGACGTATTTTATCAAGACTATTATCTTCGATAAATAGCTTTTCCGATTGATTTAACAAAGTGTACAGTTCAATTGGTCTAATAGAGAGAATGCTATTGGGGAAAAGATTGAACAGTTTATAAAACTCTTCGAGCTGAGGGCTTTGCCAGAAATATAATGAGTCTCTCTCATCGTCAATTCGAAATCCAGCTAAAAGGTATTCAATCCCGGCTTGTAACTTTTTTAGAAGAGGGGACGCAATCATCTTCTGATAGGCTTTTGGATTTGTTTCAGCGATATTTGATGCGATGCGCATTAACTGGTTAGCTTTGTTAATGCAATGGTAGATCACTTCGCTGTTTCTATTCCATTCTTCGGGGGCAAGATTTTTTATTCTATCCAGCTCTTTGATGAGAAGGTTGAATTCCGATGTCATATAATCAAGGGTTTCATCTTGATCTTCCATATCCTGAGGGATTTTATCGAGTTCTACGACTCTCGAATCGATCTCTAGGGCAGCAAGCCGGATCTCTAACAGAAGCTTGCTATTCGGCGATCGGAAATTCCTTATGATCTTTGTCAGGATTTCAGAAATCTGGGCAAGGTAGCGATTTTCTTCTATATTTATTTCTTCGTCATTGGTTGGAGAAGCAAGTGCATGTCCTACAGACAGTGTGAAAAGGTTCCACCAGGAAAGATGAGGTTTGCCATTTAAAGTGTCTTTGATAGCTGCCAGGATGCGCGGCAGGTTTTGGTATTTCTGTTCTTTCGCATCTTCGGCAGCGATCTTTAAATCGCTTAAAATTTTATTTAACGCCTTGATCTCTGAAGCCCTGTGATAAAGGCCGGTATAGAGCTGAGGATGCAGTGCCACTGAACCTTTATTGGGAAGGCTAACGGAAGATTGGAACATCTTCACAATTCCTTGTGAAGGATTTTTCGCCGGTTGACTTTTCTCAGATGCGTGCATAATTATTCCAATTTATTGATCACTCATCATGCGTCAAATTACTATTAAAAGAGAAGTGAAAATAATGAAAAATTAAATTAATTTTTGCCACACGCCCTCTTGAAGTAAAAGCACCCGTTCGCCGGTATAAGTAGTGGCAATCACATTAGTTTTCTCGTTTGAGATCATCATGTCGGTATGGACGCAACTGCTGTTGCATCCTAAGACAGCCAATTGGTCATCGTTGAGTTGGTCCCCTTGCTCTAAACAAAAGCGGTAGGCAAAGCCTACAGCAATATGACAGGCAGCATTTTCATCGTACAGGATCTCTTCAAAAATACGGCCGCTTTGAAATATGGGGGAATCAATGCCGACCAGGGCCACTTCGCCTAGCTTGCAAGCATTCTCATCGCTATGGATATAAGCGGAAAACGTTTCATACCCTTCTTCAGCTTCAAAGTGGACAATTTTCCCTTCTTTAAAGACTAATTTCAGTCCTTTAATGAGCTTTCCGTTGACCAGAAAAGGCCTTGTCACAGTTGCATGGCCGGTTGTCAGGCGGCAGTCGGGAGTTGTGAAGCATTCTTCAGTGGGAATGTTGCATTCATAATGCTTTCCTCTTGAGCTGATATCTCCTCCGGCCTTGAAGACCGCTATTGGAGACAGGTAAACTTTCAGGTCTGTGCCGGGCCCGATAAATTGCAGTTCTTTAATTTTTAGGTGCGTCAGCAATTTTGCCCTGAGCTGCAGAGCGCTATTATGGTTTGACCAGCGGTGAATAAAATCAGGGGTATCAACGCGGCAAATTTTAAAAATTTCTTCCCAAAGCGCCAGATGGGCTTTACCTTCATCGAGTTCAGGGAACACTTTCTTTCCCCATTTTGGAGTCGCCGCACCGGCAACTGTCCACTGCACTTTAGACCTGCCGATCCCTTCATCATAATAGCGTTTTAATTTTTTGCGGAAATGCATTTGCAGGGCGTTGATCTTATCAGGTGGCAGGTCGCTACAGCAGTCAGGCTCTTCGCTGCCTTGCAAACGCAATAAAGCGCCTTGACTATCGACAAGGTCATTGAATTTTACAGGGATAAATTCCGGGACATAATTTAAATATTCTGGATTGGCACTCTCTAACACCCGCATACGGGTATGCCAAGGATCGACAAGGTCGATGTTGACATATTTCGCTCCGCATGCGTACGCTTCTTTTGCGACCATAGAGATGAAATCCCGGTGAATAAGCTCTCCGGTGATATTCACGATTTGCCCTTCTTGGACGTTCATGCCCCGGCGAGCTAGCAAGTGGGCATAGTTTTTTAGTTTTTGAGAAAAGTCCATTGGATCCATTAGAATAAAGTTGATGTACAGGTTCTTTCAACTATACCGTCAGAACAATTTTTCCCCATAGATCTTTTTTCTCTTCAAGCATTTGATGGGCTTTAGCGACATCAGCGAGAGGCATCGTGGCTGCAATGCGGGCAAATAATTTCTTTTCTTTCAATGCCTGGTTGATGATATCCGCATAGCCGCGCAGCTCTATGGGTTGCGCATGCAGCAGGCTAAATCCCAAAAGGGACAGTTCTTTTCGATAGAAGGCGTTTATAGAAAAATTGGCCTTTGAGCTGCCTGCCATCAACAAAATACGGCCGCGCAGCGCCATTAGTTTAATGGCCATTTCAAGGTTGGGTTCATTAGAAGTATCCCAAAAAAGATCAACTCCGCCGGGCATAATTTTTTTGACTTCTTTTTCGATATCTTGTGTCTTATAATTAAAGGCATGCTGAGCGCCAAGTTCTTTGCACCATTTAACTTTCTCATCGCTGCCGGCTGTGGCGATGACATTTGCCCCCCGCAAAACTGAAAACTGAAGGGCAGCTGATCCGACACCTCCAGCGCCTCCATTGATGAATATGGTTTCGTTCCTTAAAAGCCTGCCGACACGGATAAGGCCCATGAGAGCCGTTGCTGATGACTGAAAGGTCGCGACGGCTTGTTTCTCGTCCACTCCTTCAGGCAGATGATATAAAAGATCATCATCAATGACGGCAAATTCAGAAGAGATCCCTTGACGGCCGTTGATACCCTGGGTATTGCTCCAAACCCTTTGACCAGGATGAAAGCCGGTGACTTCAATACCAACTTTCTCGACAACACCGCACATATCTTCACCAAGAATATATGGGAAGGTGGCATCGATAGGGTATTTTCCCGAACGCAGGTAAGTGTCGAGATGATCGACGGCGACCGCTTTGACTCGTACCAGAACTTGGTTGTTGCCAATCACAGGTTTTGGCAGAGAGCCAAAGATAATTTTATTCGCCCCGCCTGTTTCGTTGATGTACGCGGCTTTCATTGTCTCAGTCATAATTTTTCTCCCTTAAGAGTTCATCAAATGAGATATACAGTTAGTTTAACGTCCTATCAGGATAAAAATTCCTGCGATCAGTGCCAAAATGGCCATCACTATTGCTGGAATTGCTACAGCAGCTAATCCCATGATGCCGACAAGAATAAGATAGATTGCCAGCAATAAAAATCCAATATTTCTTGTGAATGTCATAACAACTCTCCTGTTGTAAATTAAAGTTGCATAATAACAAGATCCAGTCCTTATTATCATGAACAAGATCCAATCCTTATTATCATGGATCTTACTTCTAAAGTTAAAATAAAAAATTATAATTGTAAAGAATTTTTTTTTAGCGCATCACCTTTTTGTTGAAAAGGAAAGACCGATTCTGGCATTTTCTCTTTTTTAACAAATTACAACGAGGAAGATAAATGTCACTAATTGATTATGGATTTGTGATTGCTTGCGGAGTTATAGCTATCCTTTACGGGGTCTATTTGATCCGATCTGTGTTAGCCTCTAGTCCTGGAACAAAGGATATGCAGGAGATCGCCGCAGCGATACAGGAGGGAGCTCGGGCTTACCTCAATCGTCAATATCAGACAATTACCATTGTTGGTGTGGTTATTTGCGCACTGCTCACATGGCTTTTAGGATGGTATGTGGGAGTCGGATTTATCATTGGAGCCGTTCTTTCCGGATTGGCGGGATATGTCGGTATGAATATTTCCGTGCGTGCCAACGTACGTACTGCGGAGGCTGCTAAAAGTAGTATTCATGCAGCCCTGGACCTGGCCTTTAAATCAGGGGCGGTGACAGGCTTCCTGGTCGTAGGTTTCGGCATATTAGGAATTACTTTTTACTACTTGTATTTGCTTAATAGCGGCCTACCCATCCGAGGGGTTCTGGAATCGCTTGTGGCATTGGGTTTTGGCGCATCATTGATTTCAATTTTTGCGCGGCTAGGCGGCGGGATATTCACGAAAGGTGCGGATGTCGGCGCTGATTTAGTCGGCAAGATTGAAGCGGGTATCCCTGAAGATGACCCTCGTAATCCTGCCGTCATTGCCGATAACGTCGGCGACAATGTCGGGGACTGCGCGGGGATGGCTGCAGACCTTTTTGAAACTTATGTCGTGACAATCGTCGGTACCATGCTATTAGCGGGATTGAATTTTACCGGGGCATTGGCAGATAGCCTGATGTTTTACCCGATAGCTATCGGTGCGGCTTGCATTCTGTCTTCAATTATAGGATCCTTTTTTGTTCGATTAGGGTCAAACCTGCAGGTCATGCAAGCGCTCTATAAAGGATTTATCGTCGCTACAGTGTTGTCAGCAATCGTGATTGGCTTTGTGACATACTATCTGCTGGGTTTTGATAAAGAGTATGTCTTCAGTGGCACGCATTTTACAGGGCTTAACCTTTTCTATTGCGCTTTAGCAGGCCTGGTAGTGACAGGCGCTTTGATGTGGATCACCGAATACTATACATTGACGAGCTACCGTCCGGTAAGAAGTATCGCACAGGCTTCCACAACGGGACATGGAACAAATATTATCCAAGGTTTGGCCATTTCTATGGAAGCCACCGCGTTGCCGGTATTGGTCATTTGCGGAGCAATCCTATTTACATACGCCAACGCGAATTTGTTTGGCATCGCCGTGGCAGCGACAAGCATGCTGGCGCTTGCCGGGATGGTCATCGCTTTGGATGCCTATGGTCCTGTGACGGATAATGCCGGCGGGATAGCGGAAATGTGCAAATTATCCCCTGAAGTTCGAAAAACAACAGATGCTTTGGACGCCGTAGGGAATACCACGAAGGCGATCACCAAAGGCTATGCGATTGGTTCCGCGGGCCTTGCAGCGCTAGTCCTGTTTTCGGCCTTTATCGAAGACTTGCAGCATTATTTTCCAAATGTCGCTCCTTTGAGCAGTTTTTTTCTTGGGAACGCCTACGTGCTCGTCGGATTGTTGGTTGGGGGGCTTTTGCCTTATCTTTTTGGCGCGATGAGCATGATGGCTGTCGGACGGGCAGCAGGATCTGTTGTTGTGGAAGTCCGTCGGCAGTTTAAGGAAATTCCCGGGATTATGGAGGGAACCGCTAAGCCGAATTATGGTAAGGCTGTTGACATGCTGACAAAAGCGGCGATTAAGGAAATGATCTTGCCATCGCTGCTGCCAGTGGGTGCTCCTATTTTGCTTTATATAGTCATTAATAGCTTTGCCGGTCAACAGGCTGCTTTTCTGGCTCTCGGTTCGATGCTTCTTGGTGTGGTGGTGACAGGCTTATTTGTGGGCTTGTCAATGACCTCCGGCGGCGGCGCCTGGGATAATGCCAAAAAGTATATTGAAGAAGGTTTCAATGGCGGTAAAGGCTCTGAAGCGCACCATGCGGCTATCACAGGCGATACTGTGGGCGATCCTTACAAGGACACTGCGGGGCCGGCGATCAATCCAATGATTAAAATCATTAATATTGTCGCCTTGCTGCTCCTTTCGATCCTCTATCACTTGGCGCATTAACAAAGGACAAGGTATGTGGCCTGCAGCGTCTCGCTGCAGGCACCAGCTAAGGGTGAATTGACACCTGCAGCGAGACGCTGCAGGCCACATCCCTTTGTCGTTATTGTCTATCGGACTTTTCTCACAATCACCCTGCCTAGTCCACTTTTCATCTTGGCATAAATTTGGTGCAAAAGCATCCCCAAATAAGGGTATGCAAAACGTAGCTTGGCATTCCAATCATACTTTTCACCTAATCATTTTTTGAGATTTCTGCCTTATACCGCGGCAGCGGTCAACAGAAATTAGCCCCGCGTGAAGGAGCCGAAGGCGACTGAGCGTGGGGTTAGATAAATAAAGAATCACAGCCGCGGAAGCGGTGTAAGAGATCGTTCTCGTTGTGAAAAATTTCTTACACCGCTGCCGCGTAAGCGTCAATTTTAGACGTTATTGACCATAAATTGAATATCGTTTGAAGATAGAGAAAGCAATTAGAGATTGCATTAAATGAACTGCGAAAAATTAGGAAGATCTTTTAAGCTTTAACCCATTTGTCAGGTAGAAGCTCATCTAATTTTTGAAAGTTATGAGACATAATACGGCACATTACATCCTCTAAATACTCTCGAGGATTAATCTTTAGAGAGCGACAGGTCTGAACCAAAGAAAGAATTACTGCAGCAGCGTCGCCGCCTTCTTCATTTCCTAAAAATAACCAATTTTTTCGACCAATTGCTAATGGGCGTACCGCTCTTTCTGCTACATTATTATCCATTCGTGCGTAAGCATGCTGAGTGTAATTTTTTAAATACGGAATCAAGCTAAAGAAATATCCAAGAGCCTCTTTAAATTTCGATCTCGGCAATGCTTTGTTCTCGATTAACATGTTTTTAACTAAGTCAATTATTTCGTCAATTATGGGGATTTCCTTTTCTTGTCGTATTTTCAGACGCTCCTCTTCAGATCGATTCCACGCAACACGCTCAAACATGAAAAGATATTTAATTTTCCGCAATATTTCATTTCGGAATTTTAGGTCTCCAGATTCAGCCTCAATAAATTTTCTACGAATGTGAACCCAGCAAGGACACCAAATAAATTGCTTTTGGCAAGCTAGTTTTTCGTAAGCTCCATATTTATCTGAATGAAGAACACCATGATATCCCTTAAGCAACTTTTCAGCATTTTTATGGCATCGATCAGTACGAAAATTATAAACCCGATAGGCAGGGTTAGATTCTTTTCCACCTACAAGGACCCACATATATGCTTGTTGAACTTTTCCCTTACCTGGCTTTAGCATATCTACTGGAACTTCATCAGCAAATACGTTATTACTACTTAAAACTAGTCGAGACATTTCATCATATAAAGGCTTAAGGGCCACACCGCAACGAATTACCCATTTAGAAAGCAGTTGTCGGCTAAGGCATATTCCTTCTCGTAGTAGTATTTCAGATTGACGAAATAAAGGGAGATGGTCTGCAAACTTTTTGACTAGAATATCAGCTAAAAGGCTTTCATCTGCTTTGCATTTATGTAAAAGGCTATCTGGTAAAGCAGCCGCCACGACTCCATTTTCAGTATTCTTTGGAGCAGCATACTTCGGGCGAATAATCTCTTTTATGTAATAGCTGCCAGGCCTATGGGCGAGCTTCTGATGAACATCTTCCCCTATTTTTTCTAGAGGTTTACCAGTCTCAGGACATAATTTTTCTTCTTCCTTTAGGTCTAAGATAATTCTTTCAATGGGAAGATTTTCTGGAAATGAAAGTTTATTAGAGTCTTTCTTATATTTGGTGCGAATATGTGCTGGGATTATTTTTGAATTGATAACTTCCTTTTTAGGTAGATTGTCGAATCCTAAAAGGACTAATTGCTCTTCAGATCCAATAGACTCAATGATTTTTTCTGAACGCTGCCCGAATAATTGCTTTTGAAACCATGCTAATTGCCCATTAAGAAAATCAATTTTGCTCAGCAGTTTTTCATTCTCTGCTTTCAGCGCGACCATCTTGTCAATGGGCTCTTCTAGTATGTTTGTAGGTGTGATCATGGACAAAATTTTAGCAAAAAATCACACTGAAATCAAGAAAAAAAACAGAAAAATTTAACTTTTTTAATGTGCCTTAAATCTGTTGCCAACATTGCGAAAACAACGTTTATTTAAAAAATCAGCAAACTCATTTTGGTCAAAAGTTATCATTGCATCATCATATTTGAAAGTCAGAGTGCAGCCTATCCTTTTGCTCCAACAGGCTAAGTTTTCTCCATCACGATAAAGCACCTTGATTATGTCTCTTTTTCTATTGCAAAAGAGAACATATAAATCAGGCACTAATCTTAGGCCTAATTCATTTTGAGCAATAGACGCGAGAAGCTCAAATCCCTTATGAAGGTTGACAGGTTTGGTGTAGAAAATGATTGAAGCATTATCTTTGAAGAATAACATAGGGTACCTCGTTTGAGTTGAAATCAAAAAGATACCCAAAAGGAAATCTATATGGAATACGTCTAAAATTGACGCTTACGCTGCCGCGGCTAGGATTCTTGCCTATCTAAAACCCCACGTTCAGTCGCCTACGGCTTCTTCACGCCATACTTGTACCCACATCTTTTTCTTGACACTATTTTCCTTGTCCAAATGCTCTATAAGCTTGCCATCCCTCGGCTAATTTATGCATAGCCTGCAAGCCAATCCAGACAGTTTTCATACCTGGAGGTCCATCACTTTTACGTCCACGATACCCTCCAAGGGTTGCTATCATTTTGATAAATTCTTCCAAAGGCGGTGGTGTTTCAGGTGGCCGTCTTTTCATGACAACTGCATATACAGACTGCCATTCATCGATTTCAAATAATAATGAACAAGGTAATTCAGGGCATGCTCGCCCAATAAATGTCGCATACAGAACGCGCCAAGCGACAATCATATACACTGTAATGCAACCAAGAAGTCTTGATGCTTCTTGAAACCTAAGTTCTTCTATTTTACAACCACTTTTGAGAACTTTAAAAAAAAGTTCAATCCCCCAGCGAGAAAGATAAATTTTAATAATAAATTGAATCTCTTCAATTGTGGCAATTGGCAATGTTGTTAGAAACATCCAACTAACAGCTTCTTCCCCTTCAGGAGGGTCTATTTCTTCCATAAGAACAGCATTGATTGTGATTTTACGTAAATTTTTCTTATGTTCTGAAGGATCTAATGTTAAGGTTGCTACTCTTATATTTTGCTTTATCAACCTAGATTTTCGTCCTCTTCCCGCTGGAAGAACAAATTCAACTATCCCAATTATAGGCGACAGTTGTAATTGATTTTTAAATTTGTTTACTTCGGAGACTTCCTTTTTTAGAAGCTCTTTATTTCTCTTTATTTGACTTTTTAATTTTAAAATTAAAGCTGAATTGACCTTACGCTTGTCGGAAGAATTTTTTTGGTGACGGATTTTGTCATTTATTGCTGCCACTCTTTTGATTTCGTTGGCAAGTTGTTGATTTTCATGCAATAGTTCCTTCTCTCTTTCTGAAGGAGGTAAAGAAATTGATCTATCATGCCAAGCCCTTACAAGCAATTCTGCTTTACGACCTGGTTTGTCGACGTCAGTGGCCTCTAGCAATAATTCGTAAATATCGGACTCTCTATCACCTGTACTGATACATAATGTATCTGGACATTGTTCAGCTATTTTGCAAGCAACATTATATCCTTCAATCCAACGAAAACTCTCTTTTTCTTCAATTGGTCTTGTATTATTGCTCGCCTTTTTTCCTAGTCCTTCTGGATCTCTTATTATGAAGTTTGCATCGACAACTCCCAGGCATAATTTATCTGGTGTGAATGCTACTACTGGATGAAGCGAGCAACCAGACCTTTGGGTGTCATTTAAAACCCCCAAACCATTGACAATTTCCATATGGCCCATGTCGACATCAGTTGTGTCTTGGGGCAGCACTACAATTTTCTGTTGCTTGATGCGTTCCAAGGTCATTTCATAATGAGGTTTAAGAATTTCATTATGCTTAACCAGATTGTTATCAAAAAATCGATATGCGGCTTTTAGTTCAGCATCGCCTCCAAACGAAGTACTAAAACCATTTCCAACCCCTTTAAACATATCTTGAATAATTTTTTTTGCACGTTCATCTACTCGCTGGTCGCCGAAACAAATAGTTTCGAGTTCGTCAATAATTTCGCTCATGTCTGCACTCTCCTAAAAAAGGAAATATACATATACTATTGAAGCTTAATATGTAACATAAAAATTAGATTATGCGGATTAAGTCAAGAAAAAGATGTGGGTACAAGTATGTCTTCACGCGGGGCTAATTGCTGTTGACCGCTACCGCGGTAAGAAATTTCAAAAAATGATTAGGTGAAAAGCATGATTGGAATGCCAAGCTACGTTTTGCACACCCACGTTGACCTAGTGTCTGCTTGCATTATATATTACTATTGTTGTATAAATGTAATATATCCTTTTTGAGTTAGTTTACTAAAGCTTGGGGGTGTTTTATGATTTCTGATTATAAGATTTCTTGGGACAATCAAAATAATATCATTATTGACTGTTCTCAAGAATTAGAGAAGCTTCAAGACCCGACAATTCAATCTAAAGTCACTACATTAGCGAACCATATCCGTTCTGATATTCTACAATCCGACGGCAAGGAGATCAATCAGCTTAATTTGAGTGTGGATCCCTTGGGAGCCCTGCATGTGACGGCATCTATTGATAAAGAAGATATTGAACTCAACTTACATTTGCCGACATATGAAAAAGAGGCAATACAAGTTGCCGATCTTTTAAAAAGAACCCATTTGATGACCGTAAAAGGTACAGAAGAAACTCAAAAACCTGTAGTCCCAACATTCCATCATTTTGATACTCAATTAGTTAGAGGTGAGTCAAGATCAGGGTTAGATAAAGTCAAAACATTTTTTCAGCGATTTTTTACATTTCATCTATATGTGCAGCCGCCAACCGTAAAAATTATTCAAGCTGCCTTAAAAGATAAATCTCCCGAAGAAATGAAGAAATTCTATGCAAATCCTCAAGATTTGTTTGAGAACATCAAAGAAAATGTAAAAATTCAAAAGCCCGAAATAGCAACTATTTATAATGATAATGAATTGGATATGGTTATTTCTAAACTGTTAATTAATGAGATCAATAGCAAATTAACTGAGGCTAAATTGCCAAAATTGAGCAGCAATGATATTTATCGGCTGGATATCCAACGCGTCATCAATCACGCAAAAGAGACTCAATTATCAAAAGAGGCCCTCAGTATCCTTTTAAAAGCTAATCCGATGGATATTCCACTTGAAGAATTAGCTTCTATACCCGTGAGCCCAGACAATAAAGAGGCACTCACCGAAATCTGGAACTCCATTCTTGCAACTTTATTTACTAAAGGGAACCTAAGCCATCTGACTGAAGAATCCAATTTAAAAGGGGTAATTTTGCAGGAGCAATACATCAAACAGTACATTAAGGCTGTGGACAGTTTGCCTTTAGAGATAAGGAAGGGAAACACTGTTTTGACTGAACTCAATGCGAAAGTAGATAAATCCAAACTAGAAAATTTTATTATACAAAAAGCAGTTTTAACAGGAACCGCGATTGATACAAGCGATCAAGACTTTAAAATGAAACAGGAAATCTATAATGAAAAAATTAAAGGTTATATCGAAAGTTATGTTAATACTATATCGCCTATAGAATCAAAAGATGCTACCTCTATGATTGACAATTTGATAGTCTTAAACGGGACTGAAGCCTATGAAGAGATCCTAGAGCTCGTAGAAATAATAAACAATAACCTGGAAGGCAAAGAAAAAAGTTATTTTCCGAAAAGCGCTATAGTCTCTCTAATTTTTAATGAATTAGAGCGCGTGGCGGCATCGGAGTATGGGCTAACTTCACTCCAGCTTCAGAATCTAAGAGAATTTCGAAATAATCCCCAAGATAGTCCACAGAACATCACGGATCTATTGTTCAACGAAAAAGTCTTTGAAGAAGTAGAAACTACAGAGCCTTCTACAGTTCTCTCTGGGCTCCAACAGGCTAATTTGATGAGGATTACAAAAATGTTCTCTGGGGGCTTATTAACTCCTGAAGCGAAGGATGAGTTAAAAGAGCTTTTAAATATCGCTAAGAAAGATAAAGAATTGAAAAGTGCTTTAAAGAAATTTGAACAGCATACGAATGCAGGGATATTGCAATATGTGCCTATTTTTCTTCATGGAGTTGTTGCAAGATTCGCACCGGAACAATCAACAGGAGCTGAAAAGCTTCCTGCAGGCATCACAGAAGGGGCTGTGGTATTTTTAAACATATTCTTGTCACAAGTAAAGGACATAGAAAATCTTGATAATTGCGAAAGAGTACAGAAAAAAATGGAGAATTTAATAAAGAAGTATAAGGAGGATCCCAAATCTGTTAAATCTGAAGATCGGATGACTATAGCCGAATTAGGAGTTTTGAGTCATTCAGCACGTCTAAATAAGACAAATGAATTTGGGCACACCTCTTTTAGTATACTAAGGAACATAGGCTTTCTTTCAGCAAATCCAGATTTTCAAAGACTCAGCGATGCTTCAGTTAAATCAAAAGAATTATTGAATAATTTAGACAACCTTATCAGGTCTGGAATTAATGGGCATTATAAAGATGGCGATTTATTAGCTTATAATAGTAACAAGAAAGAAAAATGGACAGGCCATTCTGTGCCGCTTGAGGAAAAATTAACGAGCTTTATCGCTGATGGATTTACGCATGGAGCTAAACTGACTCGCAAGCATGATGAAGTGCAAATTTCACATATCTATGGCAGATATGAGCAAGAAGAATTAGAACTCTACCACCTATGTATTTCAGATGTTTGGGAAATGGATCTTGCTCCCCTTGTCTCTAAACAAATGAAAGTTGTTTTAGAGGATCGTTTCGGAAGATATTGGGCTACAACGCTTAATGCAATGAATCAGGAAGTTGAACATAGGATGCATGCAAGAGCTAATCAACAATTTAGTAAGATCGGAAATTATCAAGAGAGAAGGGTTCTTGCAGGGTTAGCTGATCATCCCACATTATTTTCAATGTCAGGAAAAGAGATTGAGGGTCATAAAAGGTCTACCGAAAGAGACTTTGAATCAATACATGCCAAGTTTTTTGGAGACACTCCTCCTCAAGAAGAACAAATCTGTTCTGAATGGGCCTCCAAGGCTAGTCTGGCAGCGATTATGGAAACGAACAAGCTCCTTGTCGAGGCACTAAAAATGAAATATGGAGATCAATATACAGGCACATCCGTTTTAAATAAGTTTTCATCACAAGGCGTTGCTGTCCCTGCAGATGTCATTGATTATCTGCAAGATGTCAGGCATTTCAAAAATGAAAGAGAAAGAACATTGAATGCGGAAAAAGAATTGATACATATCCTCAAGCACTTCAAAGAGGACGATAAACGTGTTTATTCAGATCAGGATATTGAATTGATTATCAGGCTGGGAAATGAAGAGATCATTGACTTGCCATATAGCAAGAAGGAAAGAATGAAAGCTATCCATCCAGGGCGTATGGTCAGCCTGCTGGTCGATAAGAAATGCGCGATCCACAAGCCCCCGCCAAAGGTTGTTTCAGACCTGATTGCGGTTTAATGTAAAAACGTGGCCTGCTGCGAGACGCAGCAGGCCACGTTCTTACACACTAAGAATAATAATAATGCAATTCCTCATTCTTTTTAGGGCCAATGATGCGCCAATGCAGGTGTACACTTTGAGGGTCAAAACGAATTTGTCCAAAATAGGTGTCACCGGCGCATAGATGTGAATCAACTGAAATTAACGATTGCTGTCCCGAAGGAGATAGATCAAATAAAAATATCGGATGGTCGGGGCCCCGGCGCAAATGTTCAAGTGAAACAAGGTGATTTTCCCTGTCCAGGGTCCATCTAAAGACATTGCTGAAGTCAACTTCTTCATGTTCTTTGCCTTGCCACTTCCCTTTCTCAGTAAAAATTAAGACATTGCTGCCGCTCTTAGACACTTCGACCTCACCTTCACCCTTTCCATTCCATCCCTTATTATCTTTAGATTTTGCGACAGCCTTAAAGGTTAACCGGTTGACAGCTGAAAGCTTTTCCCAAAAGGCAACGACCACCTGTCCTTTATTTTCCAAATTCGCAGGCTTGGCAGCGTAATCGTCGCGCACCAAGTAATAACACTTTTTTTCATGGGCCGGCAAAAGCGTGTAACTCTTTTTTAGGAGCTGCTCAAGTTCATGTAGCAAGGGAAACCCTGGATTAAATTGATAAACCCGGGTTTTGCCCTCAAAATAACTTGTAATCACGCCTCCCTTTTCAAGGCGAAGAAAAGCTTTTTGAAGTGGCGTTAGGGGAGTCCTCAGTAATCGGTTTAACTGAGAGCCATAGCAACGCCCATTCACAAAAAGAAAAAGTAGAATTCGCTCAATATTTCGGTTGCCAAAAAGTGAAAGTAACAAGAAAACCTGCCATTTTTTATCATATTTCGAATCCAAAACTCAAAACATAGAGAAAACTGCCACTTCTGTCAAGTGTAAGTTGTAGGTTTTGAAGTTTATCCAACTAAATAATAGTTTAAACCAACTCAATATAAGTGGTGTAGATTTTTCCTATTGTCCATATTCGTCCATCTGTGTCCATTTCTGTCATTTGTGTCCATTTCTGCCCACCTCTGTCCATTTCTGTCCATTTCCGATAATCGGAATAATTTTAATAAACTAATTGACTTGTCTTATTGTTTAATTTTATAATTATATTATAGTAATGCCTTAATTTTAGCATAGTAATGGTTTTGTTATTATCTTTCGAGGTGTAATATGAACAGTCAAATTAGAGATTATTCTGGAGCTATAAGCAATCTATATAATGAAATGGAGGCGATTAAAAATATAGCTTTCAAGAGGGCTACCCCTGATAGAATTGAACTTAATAATAGGATAAATACTTTATCCGCTGACATCAATAAATTACAAACGGAAATTAATGCAGAAGGGATCAATGGGAGGATAAATACAGATGTGCTCACCGAGCAAATGGAAGCCCTTTCAAAAACTGTAGAAAGTCTAAAGGCCAGGCTCCCAACAGTGTTTAAAGCCGAAAAGACAGAAAAACATCAAGGATTTCAAAAAATCTATGACGCATTTGTTGATCTTGTGGTGAATCTAATCAATAAAAAAGTTAGAGGTTATATCTTTTCCGGTGCTTCCATTACAAAACGAAATAAAGAGCTTCCTTCCCAGATTGCTGCTGCAAAAGCGAAGCTGGATGGAATTGGAAACAAAGATTTTCAGAGTCAAAGTAAATTGGTCAAAGAACTTGAAATGAATTTAGAGAAAGAAAAATCGATTGTCATAAAAGATGAAAACCAAGTCATTCCCCGTGATGAAGCTATTAAGCAGTTAGAAGGAAAACTTGCCGTTGAAAAGCAAAACCTGGAGGCAATGCCAGATTATAAAGCTTATGCCGATCAAAATCTAAAAGTTAAAGAGCTCGAAACAAAACTTGCAAAAGTTGTATTTCTTCGAAATAAGGCTGTTGAAATGAAGAAAAGCTTTTCAGTTCTGGGTGGAGAAAGCGTTCAAATGATCGCTGCCGATAACACTAAATTAGATGGGATGTTCCTTAATGCTCAAAGCTTTAGAAAGACTTTAAAAAATGCAGGATGCGAATTAGTGACGCTGACAACTACAGAACAAATCAAACAAAAAGATGTGATAAAATTTAATGAAAAAAAGATTCAAATGATATCATTGCCGGCTGAAAAATATAATACACCTGAAGGTAAAGAGGTCTTAGACGCTTTAAAAAAATTGAAAGCCTATTCAGATGACCCCAATGAGCCTAGTGCTGGATGGTCCTTAGTTCGAGACGGGGATAATTATTTGTTTGTCCGATCGGATGATCTTCCTGTGAAAACAAACGTGAATAACCATCCCGTGTTCCTATATAGAACTGAGGGAGATTTCCCAAATGTAAAGACAATATGGCATTTAAGATCGGAAAGTCCAGGAATTAAAGAAAAAAACACCAGTAAAATTGATGATAACTTACCTCCCTCTGGAACACTAATTCTGAGCAGTGGTAACGCTGGTTTTTACGAACAACATAAAGCGGAAGCTATGTCATATTTATTCCGAAATATGAATGTTGTCCTTTTCAACTTTAGAGGCTACGGGGAAAGTGAAGGCGATCCTACGGAAAAAGGATTAAAACTGGATATGGAAGCCGCCTATCAAATGGCAAAGGAAAAGTCAGGGCATCAGGATAAAAAAATCCTTTTTAAAGCTCTATGCATGAGCGGTGGTCCGGCTGCTTATGTTGCTGCCAAGCATCCCGACACAAATATTTTTCTGGATCAAAGCTACTCAGATTTTAAAATTCTTATTAAAGAGACAGCCTATAAGGCAGCTAAAAGTGCCGAAAAATATTTACGAGATGAATTTGGTGATGCCGATCCCGACTCAATAAAGGATAGGCTATATGAAAAAATCCGCCAGATCATTGAAGATGTCGCTCCCCATGTGGTTGATCATCTAGGTATGGATTTTAATACAGCGGAGTCGCTGGCCTTAAATAATGGTCAAAAAGCGATATTTTATGTGCATGATGATAAATTGACGACTTTTGACCATGTGGAAAGAAATTTAAAAGCTATTGCAGATGCAGGAAAAATGGATCACTTACTTTTAATTTCCTCACCTGGAGAACATGGCTCCTCACACTTGGGAATTCAGTCTTCTCCCATGGAATTAGGTAAGAGCAGGTATCAGAAAAAACTTGAATCTCAAAGAGAATTGCAAAAAGAACATGAGAAATTGGACATTTTCGATAAGATAATCGAGCAAAAGAATAAGATGGCGGCAGATCTTCAAAAAGAAGGAAAAAAGGATGAGCTTAAAATCCTTAATAAGGAAATCGCGAGGTTAACAAAAGAAAATGAAGTAAGAAAGGCGGAGTTAGTTAAGAAGCTTGCCGATGTGAAGGATGATCTCGCCGCACTTGAGAAATTACCTGAGGATTTTGACACTACGTCTTATCAGATTGACAATTATCTAAGTTATGTTGAATTGCGCAGAACTTTGAATGAGGAGAATAATAAATTATATGCTGACTATAAGAAATTAGAAGAAAATTATGAAAAAACTACGAAAATGCTCAAAGAAACTGGTCAGGTTACTCCGGAAATATTACTTAGAATTGGGTTTAAGGAAAATGAAGATGCCAGAAAAGAGATATTAAAACAGATTCGTGAAATTGATCCACAGATAGAAGTTTTAGAAGAAAATCTGAGTATAGACCTAGGGCCTAATCCTTTGATCCTTAAGCATACAGCTGGTGTTCAAATTGACCATTTTTTAGATAAGATTGGCCTATCTGATAATCTAATAAAAAATGATTCGCAATTAAGGCAAACCAACGAATCTCCAATGGACCGGTCGATTAAAAGGATGAATAAATTTATCAATGAATTAGAAGAAGTGAAAAAAGAGTTCAATGAACTAAATTTTGAACTTCCGCCTGGGGAATTAAAAAATGTGACTCTTAAAGATGGGAATTACAATTTTACATTTATTGAACCGCAAGAAGATCCTAGACAGGTAAAAGTGAGTGAGCTTTCCGTATCCAAACAATGGTTAGAGAATGTTATTGAACATATTAAAAAAACAAACACTTTAATAGAAGTAGAAAAGGATTTGAAAAAAGATCTGTTAAATGCTAAAGATGAACAGGGAAACGCCTATCAATTAATTGATCCTAAAGATGTTGAAAAATTTAAGGGTCTTAAAGAAAACACAGTTAAGTTAATTCAATCGATAGAAGATAAAATATATGTTGATAATCGAAATATCGATCTTGAAGTTGAAGATATTGAGCGATTTATGAATATCAATATTTACATAATAGAAAATTCTCAAAACAATTTGCAATCAGGGGTGGAACGGTATAAATACAGTTTCGATGCAAATGAAATTAGTCCATCACTAGTTAATGAGGCAGAAAATAAACTTACTCTCTTAAATGAGCAAATTGAAAAATTAAATAATCAAAAAAAATTAATTCTTGAGAATGAGCTGGTCAATGCGTTCGTCAAAAATAATGACAGAATAGATCGTATTGATAAACATCTTAATAAATTGAATGAAGTTAAAGACAAGCTCGAGAAAACGAGAGAATCTGCTTCTTCTGCAGTGGCTTTGCCAAAAGCTATTGAAAAATCGCGTGTGACAATTGAAGAGTTCGATCGCGCTTATACAGAGACTAGCTACAACTTAAAACCGATTATTCAGGAAGTCAGCAGAGGGATCAATGAATTTGATAATAAGTATGATCAATATACCGATGAGTCTTGGAACGATTATTTTAATGATCTAACTGTGACTTTGGAACAGAAAGCCGCGCAATTTAAAGCAGCTCTTGAGGGGGATCAATCTCTTGAAGCAAAATATAAGTCCTCCACTTCAGATCTGGAAGCTGTTAAAGGCTTTGATGAAGTGACTGAAGGGTGGAAAGTCAGTGTCAGGGAAAATTATGAAGATAAATTAAATGTGCTGACACAAAATTATAATATCATTAAAGAATTACAGAAAACTGTAGATGAAATAAAAACGGAATTAAATCCCCCTATGGGTGAACCCGAAGGCGGAGAAGAGGGGGGAAGTGAGCAAATATAAGGAACTTAGATTGAGGAGTTAATAATATAGCTTCAAGAAGAAATTCCGACAGAATTAAACCTACCTAATAATATGATAAATACTTTCATGTAAATAAATTATAAAACTAGAGGCTTTTATGGATTCCTCAGATAAAGTTTCACTTGTTAATGTAAATTTAATGGCCTATCCTTCATTAAAGGAAAACACTTTAAAACTTCATGTTGGTCTCAGTGGTGGTTATGATTTGGGGGATAAATATGATATTGCTATCAAAGAGATCACTCAATCTGGAGATATAAGTGAATTAAATGAAAAAGAAATCCAATCTAAACTGTCTGATACGAACTGGGTACCTTTAAAGATTGAAAATTCCAGGGGAGATGAAATTTGGGTAAAAATTAATAGAAGTTCATTGAAAGAAAAATTTCACATATCGGAAAGCGAATTAAATCGTAATCAAAGTTCACAAAAACTAGTAGACCTAATTAAAATCAAAGTTCAGAGATCTTTGATTGAAAAGGAAATTCTCCAAAATAATCTGAATAATTTAAAAGAAAAATTAGCCTCCTCATCAGAATTGAAAATTACAGATCTGCTTAGTGATTTACATAGACTTGCAGAAGAATCCGACGATGAAGATCTTACGAGTTCTCTCAAAAACTTTCTTAATGAAATTGAATATTTAGATAATAAAAATTTGAGAGAGAAAGAATCTGGAAATCATTTTTACTCACCTGTTTTAGAAGAACATTCACATACATTTGAGAACAGAGTTCTAGCACAGATTTTGGTCCTTGAAAAAGCAATTTCATCAGATTTTCCTAAGGAAGAAGTTTTTAAAACTGTAAATGAGAAGATGAAAGCAGAGTTGATTACCCAACAAAAGAATTTAGGCCTTGATAAAAGAATATTTAACGACATTGTAGCATATCCGTTAATGCTAGATTTTCTGGATAATTATGATATTGAGGATTTGAAAAAGATTCGTGAGTGCTTTCATGCAGCCAAAAATCAGATATCCGGATCATTTAAAGATTATTCATCGGTCGAAGTAAATTTTATCAATCATAATTTTGATTCTATGATTTCTTCGATCGATTTAGCGATAAATAGAAATGAGAGTGAAGTAAGAGAAAGGGTGATTGAAGAAGCAAAAGCAAAAATGGTGAAAAATTACTTTCCAAAAATTGATTCAGAATTATCAAAAAGTGATCTTGTTTCTATTTTGGCCTTCCTCTCAACACCAGTTCTAGACAATCTTCAATTGAATAAGTTCTCTAATTCTCAGTTGGAAGAAGCTCGATCGATCATAGATAGAAATATGCGTGGAGAAATAAGAGGATGGCTATTAACTACAAATAGGAAAAACTATGATTTCTACATGGTCCCTCCTGGAAGGATGCTGGAGAGATTGGATTCAACTTTAAAAAGTAGAGAAGTAGAATCGAAACAAATTGATGTGAAAGAAATTAGCGGATTAAAGGTAAACTCAAAAAATTTTGAAGGTAAATTGAAATCGTTTATTAATGTGATTAAAAAGACATTTGTATACTATGTTTTTGTCGCTCCAGCAGTTAAGAAATGTGTTCGGGACCATATTGCACTTAAGAATTCGGCACAGCTCTCAGATGTTTATGTCACTCAATCTCCTCAAATTTTATCTGAAATCCGGAAAAATTTGGATGGAAAAAACAGTTCGATATTAAAGCAGTTTGATGATGAAACTATCTCAAGAATCGTAGATGATAATTTCCTAAAGGAAGCTAATCTTCAACTTTCAGATCATAAAGAACCTCTTTGGGATGAAAAAAAAGTTAGGAAATTAAATATTTCACGAGCCATCCAGGATTTAAAAAATCATCCCTCTAATGTTAATGAAGATCATCTGTTGAACAGAATTAACCCGCTTGAGATTCCCTTTTCTGAATTAGCTTTGATCCCTCTTACCGACGAAAATTCCAAAGCCCTAATTGAAATTTGGAAATCTTCTCTCGGAAATTTATATGCAAAGGGAAGATTAGACTCTTTATATTCAGAAAATGATAAACGCGGTGTGATCATTCAGTCGCAATATGCAAGTCAGTATCTTCAAGCCTATCAATCTATGCCCTGGCAGATCAAGGGAAATTTGAATAATTTCCTTATAGAGATGAACAAATCTAATCAATTGGATAAAATTACAGATTTCGTTGTGCGGCATTCCGGACAGTTAGGGGATGTCCCATTTGATGATCCTAATTTGGAAAAGTTGCAAGCCGAACAAAAAATTTATAATGAAAAGATCTATCCACTGATCAATGAAATGATTACTAAAAAAACCAGTGCTAATGATGTAATGGGCCTTATCAAGGTTTATACCGCTTTTGAAAATGAAGTTATGGCAATTCAACATCTTATAAATGATATCCACTCAAAACTATCAGAAGAGGAAAAAATTAATTTTGATAGAACTAGATTGTCGAATCTTATTGCTCAAGAGATAGAGTCAGTAGCAGTTCTTGATTATCATTTTACATCAGCTCAAATTAATAATTTAACAAAATTCAGGGAAGATGTATTTAATCTTTGGGATGACTTTTATGATTTTAAAAATGACCTGTATGATGCTGAAACTGTTGAAGATGTTTATAATCTCTTAAAATTTGATGACTTTTATCTAGGCAATAATCTTGAAAAAATAGCCCCTTCGCGCTTTCCTCCAATGGTAATCGGTGAAACAACTTATTTAGAAGAACTTGAACGTCAATTAGCTGTTCAACGTTTAGTGGTCGCTCAAGAAAAGTTTTTGAAATTAAGTGCCAATCTCTCTCCAAATAAATTGACAAAGGAACAGCGACAAGCAATAGGTAATTTTGCTTATAATTTGAATGAGCAAGTCCAAGACGGGCAAGCATATTTGGAAACGGCATCTTCTAATAGGGGTATATTGGCATTAGCTAGTAAAAGATATGAGGCTGGAAATTACTATATTGAAAAATTGCTTTTTGATCCGAATGTCATGCAAGATATCGATAACGGTGAAAATTATTCATTATTTAAGCCAGATGAACAGAAAGGGATAATTGGTTTGCAAGAATTAATAGATAAAAATAAAGTTAATATGACATTTAAAGATGTTGATAAAGAAAGTAATGTCAGGAGAATAACAAAAGAAGAAGTAATAGAATCATCTAATTTTTTAGAAAATTTAATAAAAAATCCAGGATTATATAAAATCCTTGAAAGCTTTAGCCCCAAAGAAGGAGATAATCCTGAGGCCTATTTAAGATATATCCCAACCTTTCTTCATGGTCAAGCTAAAAAAATGATGAAGATTGAAAATCCCAATCCGGTAAATAAAATTCCCGCCGGGATATCTAAAGACACCATAGAGTTTATTAAAGATTATAGTTATAGACTTAATAAGATTAGTAAAATTGGCAAAGCTCTGATAGAGGTGCAAAAGAAAGCTGATATTTTATTAGAAAAATATAAGCAAGATCCTTTATCAATTCTACCCGCAGATAAGTTAACTTTAAGAGAAATTGGGCTGCTTAGTACAGCCGAACGTTTAAACTCAGAAGATGTGAATGGAGATACCTTTATAAAGGCTTTAAAAGGAATGGAACTTTACGAAAATAATCCTCAATTAAAGGATTTTTTCGAGAAGACTGAAAAGTCAGCAAAAATTCTAAAACAAATTGATCTGATTATTAAACCGGCTATTAACAAACATTATGAAATAAGCGATATTGTTGCTTACAATAATACCAAAACAATGAAATGGAAAGATAAACCTTCAGCATTTGAAGTGACTTGGACAGCAAGAATAACTGATGATTATACACATGGTGCAAAATTGTACCGTGATAAAGAGGGTGATATTATGACCTCCCATATAATTGGAGGGATGATAAACGATGATTTTGATCTTTATAGAATGTGTATTTCAGACGTATGGAAGTTAGATTTAGCTCCTTTATTACCGAAGACTCTAGAACCTACTATGCAAACAGTTTTTGGTCCTGAATGGTCAAAAAACATCAATGATAGATATCGGAAAATCGAAAACGATTTACAATTAAAAGCCGAAGAGAAAAATAAATTTGGTAAAGTTAGAAACGAAGCTGACAGAAGAGTGCGCGCTGGATTTGCAAATTATGCATCTGTAGTTAATTTAGTCAGAGGTGAACCGATTAAGGGGCATTCGAGAGAATACAATCGTGATTTACAAAAATTGCATTCAAAGTTTTTTGATGAGCAGCAATACGAGGAAAAGCAAATATGTTCTGAATTTGTCAGCAAGGTGACTGTTGTATCGATGATTGAGTTGAATAGACAGCTTTCCAAAGATCTTTTAGAAAAGTTAGGAGACCGTTTTGATAACTCTAAAATTTTGACTGATTTAAAGAGTAAGGGGATAGAAATTCGACCGGAAGTTGCTTCATATGCGGAAGGAACCAGGCTTTATAAAGAACAATCTTCAATAACCCAGGTTGCAGAAAAACGATGGAGTAAATTCTTAAAGGCCAACGGGTATTCTTCAGAAGAAGCTGAAATAGCTATCCGCATAGGTAATAAGGAAATTTTAGACCTTCCCTATAGCAAGAAAGAAAGGTTTAAAGCGATTCATCCAGGCCGTATGGTCAGTCTGCTCGTTGAAAAGAAATGTGCAAGCAGAAGGGAATTACCTACAGCTGCTTCAGCCCTATTTGCTATAGATGAAGCAAAAGATTAAGGATCGCTTGATTAAATAGGAGAGTTTCTGACTTCATCGGTAATGGTTTCGCAGGGGACTATAGGGGCTTCGGGATGATTGATCCCTTCGCAATAGGCGGCGGCATTTTGCCAATCCTGTTCTGAGCGAAGGTTCTGCAGCCACCAAGGGTATGTTTTGCATTGTGTGGGGCGTGCCTGATAAATTGTGCATTTGTTATTTTTAAGAAATACACAATCAAAAGTTTTTGGGTCTTCCTTAAGTGAATATCTTGCGCCGACCTGGCGCACGAATCTTTTTGAAAATTCATCGATAGAAAGTTGTAATTGGGCTGCCATGGCGAGGATTTCCTCTTTGGTGACCCAGACATAGCCTGGCGCGCCAGTACAGCATTCTCCGCAACCTGTGCATTTAAATCGCAGGCCTTTAGAATACCAGGGCGTTTCATCCTCTTTAACAACATTCAGGGCCTGAGGCATTAAAATTTAATCCTCTCTGTTTTTAATGATCTGCCTGATGCCCGAGACGACAAATAGCAATAGGAAGATGATGCAGACGATGCCGACAACTGTTGCTTCGACAAATAGGCTGCCAAGGCATACATTCATAAAGCCTCCTTAATTAAACAGTTTATTGGATATACTATAGCATGAAAGATACCGATTTCGCTACCATCTTTTTAGGACTTAGCTTAAAAGCAAAACGTAGCTTGGCATTCCAATGCCGAGCGTAGCCGTTCCGTCTCAAACTTTCTGTCGTAGTGTGTGAAAATCCTGCTTAAAAGTTTGGGTGCGGACGTCCACACTCGGCATTGGAATGCCAAGCTACGTTTTAATACCGCAATTCAGGAGGAGGCCGCCCATGACCGACAAGAAGAGAATTGAAACCGATAGCATGGGAGAAATAGCTGTTCCTGCCGACGCCTATTATGGAGCGCAAACTGCGCGTTCATTAAAGTACTTCAGCATTGGCGGGGAGATGATGCCGAAGATCGTCATTCGGGCAATGGGGATCATCAAAAAAGCCGCTGCAGAGGCGAATGCCGAGCTGGGAGTCTTGCCGAACGATAAATCTCAAATGATCATTCAGGCCGCAGACGAGGTTATTGAAGGGAAGTTAGACCGTCATTTTCCTTTGAATGTCTGGCAAACCGGCAGCGGTACTCAGACCAATATGAATGTCAATGAAGTGATTTCTAACCGTGCAAATGAAATTGCCGGATCTCCCTTAGGCACAAAAAAGCCGATCCATCCGAATGATGATGTCAATAAAAGCCAGTCTTCGAATGATACCTTCCCGACGGCGATGCACATTGCGGCAGTCGAAGACTTGCACCATCGGCTGATTCCGGCAGTGAAAAAAATGCGCGATGCCCTAGCAAAAAAAGGAGAAGAATTTAAGGATATTATCAAAATAGGACGCACTCACTTAATGGACGCGGTCCCTCTATCTTTAGGCCAGGAGTTTTCGGGATATGTGGCACAGCTCGATGACTGTTTGCGCTGGATCGTCGGGGCGATGAAAGATCTGTATCCGCTTGCCCTTGGAGGGACAGCTGTGGGAACCGGAATTAACAGCCCTCCCAAATTTGCTGAACTTGTCGCAAAGAAAATTGCCAATATCACAGGCCTCCCTTTTGTCAGCGCTCCCAACAAATTCGCGGCTTTAGCCTGCCACGACCCTTTAGTGCATGCCAGCAGCACCCTTAAAACACTGAGCAGCGCTTTGATGAAGATTGCTAATGATTTGCGCTGGATGGGCTCAGGCCCCAGATGCGGGCTTCATGAGCTATTGCTGCCTGAAAATGAACCGGGCTCGTCGATTATGCCTGGAAAGGTTAATCCCACCCAATGCGAAGCCTTGACGATGGTCGCCGTGCAAGTCATTGCCAACGATCTTGCAATCACCATGGCAGGCTCGCAAGGGAATTTTGAACTGAACGTTTTTAAACCGATGATTATCCATAACTTTTTGAAGTCTACGCGCCTTCTCAGCGATAGCTGCAATTCATTTACGGACCATTTGATTGTCGGTCTGCAGCCGAATGTCAACCAGATTAAAAAGCTTGTCGATGGCTCTTTAATGCTTGTGACAGCGCTTGCGCCTAAAATCGGGTATGACAACGCCGCCAAAGTGGCCTATAAGGCTTACGACGATGATATTACTCTCAAAGAGGCTTGCCTGCAGCTAGGTCTTGTCACTGCGGAGGAATTTGATGAGCTTGTGGACCCGGCTAAAATGATTCACCCATAAACTTTCGGTTGATCGCCTCAAAAAACTCGCCCCGCAGATCGACGTCGGTGTCAAATCCGCCCCTTAACACATTTGTAATGGCGCGGCTGTTCTCATTTTCAACCCCTCTGGCCATCACACAGAAATGCTGTGCCGACAGCGAGACGGCAACATTTTCAGTGCCGAGAAGCGTCACAAGAGAATCGGCAATTTGGGCTGTCAGCCTTTCCTGAACTTGCGGACGCTTGGCAAAGAAATGCACAAGGCGCGGAATTTTAGAGAGGCCGATCAATTTGCCATTTGGAAGATAGGCAATATAGGCAATCCCGTTCATGGGAACGAAATGATGTTCGCAGAAGCTGTTGAAATTAACTTTGAGAAAAACGATGTTCGAATGGGCATCATGCTGGAACTCATCTTTAATGAAGCTGACCTTAGGAAAGGTGGACTCATCGAGGCCGGAAAAAATCTCGTTGACATACATTTTTGCGACGCGGTAGGGAGTGCGGGCTAGGGATGCGTCGTCAAGGTCTAAGCCGAGCGTTTCCATAATAATTTTAAAATGCTCGGCGATCGTTTCAATTTTTTCTTCTTTACTAAGTTCCGGTCCGGTAGTTTTAAGGGGTGTAGGATAGGCGGTGACCTTCGCTTGTTCTATCGTCTCTTCGGTTGGCATATAGATATCTGTCATTTTTTGTATTTTCTCTCTATTAAATTATCCCTCAAGGGGATTATAAACTGAGACAAAAGAGTCATTTCCATAGTCCAATATTTTTTTGTCGCATGTCGTTAATACAGCGCTTTCTTCATGGGCTGTAGCAATTAAAATCCGATCAGTCGGGTCGCCATGAACTTCACCGGGCAGTGTAGTACTTTGTATGGCTATGCGAGGTGAAATAGGGACTAATATGACTCCGGGAAGCTCTAAAGTTTGATTTACCCAATCAAGAGTTTCCATCCCAAGTATTAATTTCTTTTTATTGACCAGCATTCCAATTTCCCAAATTGAGATCGATGAAATGAGTATCCCCTCAAATGCTTGACAACGGTCAATTGCCTTACGGAAATCAAGGCTTAAATTGTCATTTCCTTGCATTAACCATATCCAAATATGGGTATCAAGAAGTAATTTATGCTTTTCAAGTTTTTTAACTGTCGGCATCCCAAATCTCACCAATAGGCTGGGTAATGTCTCCAAGTATATGAACAGTCCCTTTCATTTTTCCAAAAAGAGACTCTTCATTTGCTTTTAGAGGGCATAACTTTACAATAGGCACATGATGCTTTGTAATGACAAGCTCTTGTCCTGTCATCTTTATTTCATCCATGATTTTCAGGCACTCAGCTTTAAATTGACCTGCCTGCATGACTTTTCTTTTCATAGAAATCCTCCTATAGTCATTATACTATAGTCATAATTTTCCAGGCAAATTTAAAGTGACTACTTTAATGAAAAATCTTTAAAAGATTACCTTTTTTCAGATTTTTCAGCTTTTGCGGTCAGGTATTCAGCCAGGGAGCCGTCAAATACTTCGATGCCGTCAGGTTCAAATGCGATGATCTTGGTGGCGACTTGTTCTAAAAGGCCTCTGTCGTGGCTTGCGACCAGGACGGTGCCTTTATACTCTTCAAGGCCCCACGCCAATGCGGAAACGGCTTCAAGGTCTAAGTGGTTATTTGGCTCATCCATAATCAAAACATTATGGTCTGTCAGCAGCATTCCACCTAAGATCAATCTCGCCGTCTCGCCGCCTGAGAGGTTGCCGACAGCTTTAAAGGCATCGTCGCCGCCAAAAAGCATTTTTCCCAGGACCGAACGGATCTCCTGATCATAAATCGAGTTGCCCCGCATTTTTAGCCACTCAAAGGCATTATGGGCGTCCTTTTTATCGATAATGTCGGTGTGGTTTTGCGGGAAATAGCCGAAGACTGCCTGGTGGCCGATTTCAATGCTGCCGCTGTCGGGCTGGAGGACTCCTGCAAGCATTTTTAGGAGGGTTGTTTTTCCACGGCCATTGGCGCCGATGACCCCAATTTTATCTCCTCGAACGACTTCCATGGAGAAATTTTTGATCACTTGCTTGTCGCCATAGGCTTTGCTGATGCCTTTGACTTTTAAAATAATTTGCCCGGGGGCTTTTTCCATAGGGATAAAGCGGATATAGGGCCTTTGGATATTTGATTTTTTCAGCTCTTGGGGTTGCAGCTTCGCGATCTCCCTCAATCGAGATTGGACCTGGCTTGCGCGCGTTCCTGCGCCGAAGCGCGAGACAAAATCCTGCAATTGAGAGATTTTCTTTTCTTTACTTTTCGCGTCAAGTTCAGACCTTTCGCGCACAGATGTTTTGGCGACGATCATATCGTCATAGTTGCCATTGTAGATGATGATCGTGTCGTAGTCGATGTCGGCGATATGCGTACAAACAGAATTAAGAAAGTGGCGGTCATGGCTGATGACAATCAGAGTGCCTTTGTAGCTATGCATAAAGTTTTCCAGCCAGCCGATAGATTCCATATCCAAGTGGTTAGTCGGTTCATCGAGAAGCAGCGCTTGAGGTTCGCCAAACAATGACTGGCATAGCAGCACGCGGAATTGCATATCGGTAGGGATAGCATGCATTTTCTGCTGCAGGTATTCTTGAGGGATACCCATACCTGTAAGGAATTGTTCAGCTTCCGAATCGGCGCTATAGCCATTTTCTTCAGCGATGATCCCTTCGAGTTCGCCAAGGCGCATCCCGACATCATCAGTCATTTCGACGTCATAAAGCTTATCGCGCTCTTTCAGGGCATCCCAAAGTCTTCGATTACCCATAATGATGACATCTGAAACGATGAAATCGCTAAAGTCTTCAATGTTTTGGCGGAGGATTCCGACCTTATCCGGTAAAGAGACCGTTCCAGATGTCGGTTCTTCAAGGCCCATGATGATTTTGAGAAGTGTTGACTTTCCCGCGCCGTTAGGTCCGGTTAAACCATAGCGGTTTCCGGAGTTAAAGGTGATGGTGACATTTTCAAATAAAACCTTGGAGCCAAAACTTTTGGAAATTTTTGTTAGAGTGATCATAAATCTAAATTAAGGGTAAAAAGTTGCCTTTTGGAAAAACCAGCGTACAGCATTATAGCAATTTCTAGCAACAGGTTAATGGACGGAGTTAGTTTCGGGCACGGGCACGGGCACGGGCACGTTCACGATTTTAGTTTATAGCTATGCTTTGTTTGAACTTAATCTTGAGCTTCTAAAACAAATATCGTGAACGTGCCCGAGCCCGTGCCCGTGCCCGAAACTAACCACGTCCATCTGTGTCCATGACCATTATGTTTTTTTAGTATTAATTATATTTAAAGTGTGATACACTTTTATTCTTTTAGTTAAAGTATCATATGGTTTTTAAATTATTTTTTATAATGAGGTTTTTTTATGGCATCTTCAATTGAATCATTAAGTATTTTCTGTTCTCTGCGCGACTTGCCGGTTCAGCAAACTTCTTCTCTCTGGAGAGCGGTAGAAGGATATTTGGACATCGGCGGGAACGATTATGCACGCAAGGTTGTGAAATATATTCCCGGCCAGGTTCTACTTTATCGAGATGAACCTAAAGTGAATCCGGCAAACGATAAATCCAAAACTCCTCCAGTTGCAGCTGTTCCGTTATGGCAAACAGCCCTCAAAATTGTGACGTATATCGCTACTGCGGGCATTCTTCCAGTCCTTGCCCTTGTTGTAAGGCAAATCTGCCGAAAGATTTGCGGCCTAAAATTGCATCTCGGTGATGTGCGATATTTAGATATTCATAAAGCGATTTCAGATTATGGACTTAAAACAGAAGCGGTAAAACTTTTGACCGCCGACGGTGCAAGGATGTTAACCCCTCCTGCAACAAAACCTGATCCAAAAGCTCCTGTCGATGGCGCTCTGGAAAGAGCGATAAAAGAGTCTAATCTGACTGTCTTAAAGATGTATGTGGATTCCGGTGTAGATCTGCAGAAAGCTCTAGAGGTGGCTATTCAATATGGACAATCAAAATGTGCGAAACTGTTGATCGATTCCGGCGTTAAAGTGAATGAACTAAGAGAAGGTCGATCATTTGTTCATCATGCGGCTAGCTGGACAGATTCTGTTTTTGAAAATGGAAAAATTGAAATTTTAAAGATGTTGATCGCT
>Ga0207062_1016_pt1 | contig 49602 bp, 50 predicted proteins | sample Alteio_BWMinCont_28_FD_153266 | JGI IMG/M metagenome (GOLD analysis project Ga0207062, IMG submission 153266) | Enriched cells from forest soil in Barre Woods Harvard Forest LTER site, Petersham, Massachusetts, United States -... | ecosystem: Environmental > Terrestrial > Soil > Temperate forest >... | reverse complement strand
CTGCTGATTTCGTGGATCGGCGGGGAGCGGCTGACTTCGGTGCGCGTGGCGGGAATTGTTCTTACGCTGTTGGGCGTCGTGATTGTTGCGAGCGCGGAAAAAGTTCCTCCGGAAAGTGCTGCGGCGGGCGCACTGAAAAATAGCCGAGGACTCGGCTGGGCGATCGCTGCGGCGTTTGGATTTGCGGTGCTGTTTTGGCTGCTGGGAGTTCGCGTTGTTCCTCGCGTCGGCGCGACGCAAGCGGTGTGGCTGATTCGGTTGACGAGCAGTGTGGTGGGATTGGCAGCAATCCTAATTGCGAAGCAACCGCTCCAACTCCCGCGCGGCGAGGTGCGCTGGATGGCGCTGGGGATGGGGCTGTTTGATACCGCCGCGTTCGTGTTCAGCAATCACGGAATGCGGATGGAACAAGTGGCCGTCATCAGCGTGCTGGGATCGCTCTATGGAGCAGTGACCGTGGGGCTCGCAGCGATTTTTCTTCGCGAACATATTTCGCGCTGGCAGTGGGTTGGCATCGTAACGATTTTTACCGGGATTTATTTGATCAGCCGATAGTTTTTCTTTCTGCCAGAGGAGCTGTACTTCCGATTTTCGGTGACGTTTCCACCTGCTGATACACTACACGACGAGATGAATTCCGCATTTTGCAATGTGGCGCTGAGCGTGCCGCTGCGTACGACGTTTACGTACGCAGTGCCGGAGGCATTGCGGGAAACCGTACAGCCTGGGAGCCGCGTACTGGTGCCGTTCCGGAAAAAAGCGATGGTTGGCGTCGTCGTGGAATTTGTTGAGAGCGCGGCGGCTGGGACGAACGTGCGAGAAATCACCCGCGTGCTGGATCTGGTTCCGGCGCTGACGCCGAAGTTGATCGAACTGGCGCAGTGGATCGCGGGATATTACCTGGCGCCGGTTGGCGAAGTGTTTCGGGCGATGCTGCCGCCGGTGACGGAGCTGAAATCGCAACGGCAGATTGTTTTGACTGACGCGGGTCGCGGAGCGGCTGAGAGTTTGAGCGGGGGAGAGTTGTCGCATGGACTTACCGCGAGTGAAGCGGGGTTTCTTGCGAAGTTGAAAGAGAAGAAAGGAGCATTGGTGTTTGGTCCGGCGGCCAAGCTGGGGGTTGATGCTTCGGCGTTGCAGAGATTGCAACGGCGCGGGCTTGTCGAAATTCGGGAGATGGTGCAGGGAAGAAAGAGGAAGACGCAGCGCGTGATTGCGTGGAGAGGCGGCGGAACTAAGCCAGACGAGAAGCCGGCAGAGAAAAGCGAAGAGAATCCTAACGCAGAGACGCAGAGTGAGCAGAGGAAACGCAGAGAAGAAAAAATCAGAGAATTGCTGGAGGCGGAGCGCGGGCCGCTTCCGTTGCCGCGGCTGTTGAAGCTGGCGCAGGTTACGCGAGCTTTTATCGAGCGAATGCTGCGCGATGGATTGCTTGAGAGTTGGGAGGAGCCGCTCGATCCGGCGGAGGATCCGTTTGACGCGGGGTATACGCCGGCGGCGCATGAGTTGAATGCGGAGCAGGAGAGCGTACTCAAAGCGATTCGCGCGCGATTTGAGCTGGGTGAATTCGGCGTGCAGTTGCTCCATGGGGTGACGGGGAGCGGGAAGACGGAAGTGTACTTGCGCGCGGTACAGGAAACGTTGGCGCGCGGAAAAACGGCGATTATTCTTGTGCCGGAGATTGCGCTGACACTTTGGATTGGGCGGCAGTGCCGGGCGTGGTTTGGCGCGCGATTCGAGGGCGTGGCGGTGCTGCACTCGGCGCTGAGCGACGTGGAGCGGGCGCGTGAGTGGTGGCGCGTGCGGAACGGCGAGGCACGCGTGGTGGTGGGGACGCGGTCGGCGATTTTTGCGCCGCTGGAAAATGTTGCATTGATCATCGTCGATGAAGAGCAAGAGAACAGTTACAAGCAGGAAGAAACGCCGCGATACCACGGGCGCGACGTGGCGATTGTGCGCGCAAAGATGGAAGGCGCGGCGGCGCTATTGGGTTCGGCGACGCCGTCGATGGAAACGTATCATCACGCGCGCAACGGAAAATACGAGCTGCTGACCTTGGCTTCGCGCGTGGCGGAGCGATCGCTCGCGAGCGTGGAGATTGTAGATTTGCGCGAAGAGTTTCAGCAGACACACAAAGCGAGCCCGATTTCCGCGAAGCTGCACGCGGGAATTGAAGAATGCCTGGCGAATGGAACGCAGGCGCTGGTGCTCATCAACCGGCGCGGGTACTCGTGGTCGGTGCTTTGCAGAAGCTGCGGCGCTTCGGTGCAATGCGTGAATTGCAGTATTTCGATGACGCATCACAAGCAGCGCAACCGGCTGGAGTGCCACTACTGCGGATCGATTCAGCAGATTCCGAGGCAATGCCCGAAGTGCCAGTCGCAGTATGTTTATTTTTTCGGAGAAGGCTCGGAGCACCTCGAAGAACGATTGCGCAAAGAATTTCCGGGCGCGCGGATTGCGCGGCTGGACCGGGACACAGCGCGGACGAAACGCCAGTATCAAGAAACTCTCGGAGCATTCGCGGGCGGCGCGCTGGACATACTGGTTGGCACGCAGATGCTTGCGAAAGGGCACGACTTTCAGCGGGTGACACTGGTCGGCGTGATTTCGGCGGATTCTTCGCTGAGCCTGCCGGACTTTCGGGCGGCGGAGCGGACGTTTCAATTATTGACGCAAGTCGCGGGTCGGGCGGGGCGCGGCGAACTTGCGGGGCGCGTGCTGATCCAGACGTTTTATCCGGAGCATTACGCGATTCAGGATGCGGTCAAGCAGGACTACGTGTCGTTTTTTGAGCGCGAGCTGCATTTCCGGCGGATGATGGCGTACCCGCCGTTTACGTCGCTGGCGAACGTGATTGTGCGGGACACGAGCCTGGAGAAGGCGATCCGCTGGTCGCGGCGGCTTTCGGAGTACTTTTCGCCGTACGACGACAAAGGTGTGCGCATCCTGGGACCGGCCACGGCGCCGCTGGCACGCTTGAAGAAGGAACACCGGTTCCAATTCCTGCTCAAGTCGCCGAAGCGGTCGGTGCTGACGAAGGTGCTGAGCGGGGCGATGGCCTACTGCGACGCGAAGGAGATTCCGCAGACGGCGGTTTTGGTGGATATGGATCCGCTGAGCTTGCTGTAAGCGCCGCAGAGCTTCGCATCTCCCTTCTGGATTGGATGGATTGGACTTCAATCTCTCCGCGATTGGTTTGACTGGCGAATCGAAGTAGGGCCCCTCCCCCCTGTTTTTTGTAAGTGTTGATTCTAAAGAGTTTAGAAATCGGGTAAGTCATTTCGTTTCAACACTTACGGGAAAGTCCAGAAGTGTTGATTATAAAGAGTTTGCGTTGGCGAAGTGTTGGGCACGAGGACTCGCGCTCTTCCGGATACATGCAAAGCGGAGGCTCCGATAGAGTAGTGACATCGTGGCGGCACAGGGCAGAGTGGCCGGGCCGTCCAATCAAGACTGAGCGACAGCCAGGATGCCCGGAAAAGAAAAAGCGGGAGCAGGGCTCCCGCACTCCACAATTCTTCCCAACTAAAATGCTAGGCCGAAAAGAAGGCTTGGTCAAGGGGGAGTTGAGGGAAAAAGATCCCAGATTACAAATCTCAATGTGAGCCGGGACGGCACAGATGTCGCTGGTTGAGACGGTTTCCGAAAGCGCAGCGGATGATTTCCGTTTGGTTGCTAGTGCTCGATTGGCTACAGAAAAAGAGGGTTGAGGAGAACGTTGAAGGGGGGCGCATTGAAAGGAAAGAAGATGGCGTGGTGTGGAGATCACAAAAAGCGTTTTCAGGAAGTTGAAGTAAGTAGTGGGTGAGAAGACAAAGACTTTGGTACGCACAGTGCAAAGTTCAATACAGGACAGACAAGAGGTTTTCCCCGGCAGAAGATTGTAGGGCACGCAGCGGTTGGCATCGACGAGTTAAGGTGCACCGGCGGCGCTGGCGAACCCACAACCCTAGCTCGAAAACGACGGGTGGAAATGGTTGAACGCGGCCCGACGGATTAACTCTCCCAACCGCCCAGCCCCCAGAGGGAAGGCCTCCAGGGTGTGCGGCAGGTCGAGATGCTGTGCGAATTACCAAAGTTCGAGAAGTCACGTCTGCAGGCGAGTTTCCTCCCGATCCTCTTGCTAAAGATTTCCCTGAGCCTTGCCCCGATCCTCGGGGGGCTAGCCGTTTGTACGCCCGCGGCAGTGGCGCAAGTCTCCAACATTGAGAAAACAGACGGAATGATTTCCGGGACGGTGCTTTCCAAATTGGATGAGCGGCCCGTGGAGCAGGCGGCGGTCAGCGTGAAATCGCATAGCCTTGGAGTGTTCCGCAGCATACTGACGGATTATGACGGGCGATTCGAGGTGCGTGGCCTACCTCCGGGCACGTACGAGGTGGTGGTCGAGCAACCGGGTTACGAATCGTTACAGACGAAAGCACAGTTTGAGGGCTCACCGGTCAAGCTGGTGCTGCACTTGATGGCCTCCAAGATCTCTCAACCCTTCCGGAGCAGCTACACCGTTTCCGTCCAGGAATTGAAGATTCCGGATAAGGCGCGGAATGAATACCAGAAGGGACTGGAGTGCATGGGGAAGAACGATGAGGTGGGGAGCCTAAATCACTTTACGAAGGCGACCCAAGCGTTCCCCAAGTACTTCGAGGCGTTTTATCACATGGGAGCGGCGGAAACGAGACTGGGGCGGCTGGAGGAAGCCAGGCAAGCCTTTCAAACGGCGATTGATTTAAGCGGCGGGAAGTATGCTTGGGCGGAGTTCGGGTTCGGATATGTCCTTTATTTGGAGGGGAAAACCGAGGAAGCGGAGGCGGTCCTCCGGCGGGGATTGGAAGTGGATGGTAATTCACCCGATGGATACACCATTCTGGGAATGACATTGTTGCGGCTCAATCGTCTGGAGGAGGCGGAGAAATGCGCCCGGCAGGCGATCCTCCACAAACCCGGCTTTTCGCAGGCATATCTTGTGCTGGCGGATGTGTATGCGCACCGGCGCGAGTATCGAGTGCAACTGCAGAATCTGGACGCGTATTTGCAGCTCGAGCCGAACGGTCCTGCGAGCGATCTTGTGCACCAGGCGCGCGAGGTCGCATTGAAAATGTTAGGCGAGCCTAAGCCGCAAGAGTGATCCTGAACCGATCGCGCGAAGCAAGGCGCACTTCTACTCATACTTACAACTCAAAAAAAGACCGGGGAGTCATCCGCCGAATGATGGGGAGAGTCCCGCGCACCGGTTCGCCCGGAGCCGAGAAGCGGAGGGACGGGAGTGTAAGCGATCAGTGTGAACCTGGAGGGATGTATAGCGGGGCGGGCATGAAGCAGAGGAGAAAGACGAGAAGGGCGATAAAGGCTCCCCAGCGGCGAGGCGGGTCGAGCGGGGCGGGATCATAGATGGGCGCGACGCGGAGGAAACGCATGCCGAGGAGCAGAGCGCCCCAGATGTACCAACCTTCCCAGAAACGGAGCATGCCGAGGGCGATGAGAGCGACGGGGAGAAGAATGGACGAGTAGCGGTGAAGGTGAGCGCTGACGGAACGAAGGATGTGACCGCCATCGAGTTGGGCGGCTGGCAGGAGATTGAGCGAAGTGGCAAAAAGGCCGACCCATGCGGCGCGGCCGACAGGATGAAGCAGTAGAGAGCCGGGAGCGACGCCGGGATGGAACCAAGCGGCGATAAGGCGTAACAAGAGGGGCGTGCCGAAGGCGAGGTCGACGTTTTGCAGGTCGGTTAGGCCGGGAACAATTTTTGCGTGTAAGACGCCGTAGACCAAGGCGGGGACGGCGAGAACGAAGCCGACCAGAGGGCCGGAGGCGCCGACGTCGAAGAGTGCTCGGGTGGTGCGGATTGGGGAACGAATGAGGATGAACGCGCCAAAAGTGCCGATGAGCGATGGGAAGGGAATGAAGAATGGATAGCTGGAGCGAATGTGATGGTGGCGGCAGGCGAAGAAATGGCCGAGTTCGTGGGCCAGTAAGATAGTGAGCAGCGTGAGGGCGAAGGGGAGGCCGGCAGCCAGGCCAGCGGGATGCTGGTAGAAGAGTTTGAAGGCGCGGACGAATTCGTCGAAGGAAACGGCTTCGTTTTGGTCATAGGCCACGGCGAATTGCGTGCCGGCTACGAGGCAGGTGCAGAGTGTGAGGAGAAAGAGAACGACTGCGAGGAGCAAGGTTTTGGGAGAAGGGCGATGGGGGACTTGGGCATATTGGAATTCACCGGGAGGGATGGCGCGCCAATCGAAGTTGAGCGGAATGGAGGGCGGCGGATTTTCTGGGAGCGGGGTGGTCACGAGATGTTTGGAGCCTAAAAGTTGGTCGGCACTTACAAGTACAACACAGATTGGAATGATCGCGCTAGCGCAGGGAGAACTTGAGAGGGAGTTAGCTTAATTTTCTGAGAGCCGCAGAGAAAAAAGCCCGACTACTTGGTGCTCTCCATGCCCTGGAGTTCTTTGCCGGGCTTGAAGCGGACGGCCTTGCCGGGAGGGATGTTGACTTCCTCGCCAGTGCGGGGATTGCGCCCGATGCCGGTTTTGCGGGGCTTGACGCTGAAGACGCCGAAACGGCGGAGTTCGATGCGCTGCCCTCGGCCAAGGGCCTGCTTCAAGGATTCGAAAACGGTCTCGACGGCTTGTTCGGCCTTGGTGCGGCTGATGCTTGTCTGGGCGACGACAGCGTTCACGATGTCCAGCTTGATCACGCAAACCTCCAGCGGTTCCGAGGCAGATGCTAGAGGGTGCGGAGCGGGTTGTCAAGACGTGAGGGGTAATCTACACTGAACATCTTTCGAACGCGCGCAACGAAAAAATTTTTGCGTTTGCATCGCACTTCAGAAAAAAAGTCAGGGACAGGGGAGGAATGGATGGCCGTAAAGCCAGACCGCTGGATCCGGCGCATGTCGCTGGAGCACAAGATGATCGAGCCGTTCACGGACCGGCAGGTGCGAGAGGGAGTGATCAGTTACGGAGTGTCGTCGTACGGATACGACATCCGAGTGGCGGACGAGTTCCGGATTTTTACGAATGTGAATTCGACGATCGTGGATCCGAAGCATTTCGATGCGCGATCGCTCGTGGACATCAAGAGCGAGGTGTGCCTGATTCCGCCGAATTCGTTTGCGCTGGCGCGGTCGGTGGAATATTTCCGGATTCCGAGGAACGTGCTGACGATTTGCGTGGGGAAGTCCACGTACGCGCGGTGCGGGATCATCGTGAACGTGACACCGTTCGAACCGGAGTGGGAAGGCTTCGTGACGCTGGAGATAAGCAACACGACGCCGTTGCCGGCGAAGATTTATGCGAATGAGGGGCTTTGCCAGGTGATTTTTTTCGAGTCGGATGAGGAATGCGAAGTGAGTTACAAGGATAAGAAGGGGAAGTATCAGTCGCAGAGCGGGATTGTGTTGCCGCGGCTGTAAGCAGCGAGCTTGCCAATTCGAACGCATCCGCAGCAAAAGGCGAGGCGGGACGGGACTGAGTCCCCCCTCGCTTTTTCGTTTGTTTGATCAAGAGAGGGTGACGGTGACGAGGGGGAAGCCGCGTTTGCGCCAGGCGTCAAGGCCGCCCTGCAAGGGGCGGATGCGCTTGATGCCGTTTTTTCTGAGGAGCAGCGCCACACGGGCGCTGGTGGCTTCGTTTGGTCAAGTACAGTAGAGAATGACCTCGCGATCGCGCGGGAGGCTGTCGTTTTTTTCTTCGAGCTCTTTGGCGTCCATGCGGAAGGCGCCGGGGATGGTTTCGGGATCAGCTTCAAAATCCATGGAATGACGCAAGTCCACGATGACGAGATCCTCGCCGGCGTCGATTTTTAATTTTAGTTCGTCCACGGTGATGCGGGCGATGCGGAGCTCGCGGAGAAAACGCTGGCGGGCGAAGTATTTGTAGGCGATGTAGGCGGCAAAAACGCCGATGAGCAGTACCAGCAGGCGACTGCCTAGGGCGGCGAGATGCTCGGCCACGAGCTCGATTTGGCCGCTGAAAATGTAGCCGATGCCGAGAAACGTGCCGGCCCAGAGGAGCGAGCCGAGGGCGTCGAAGAGAAGAAAGCGGCGAGCGCGCATGTGAAAAATTCCAGCGAGCGGGGGGGCGACGGTGCCGAGGCCAGGGAGAAACTTGGCGAAGAGGAGGGAGCGCGCGCCTTGCTTGGAGAAAACGCCTTCGGTGCGGCGAACGCAGGAATCGGGCTCGATCGAAATCTTGCAAATGAGCTGAAGAACCCGGATGCCTTTGCGCAGGCCTAACTGGTACCAGATGGAGTCCGCGACCACACAGGCCAGCATGGCGAAAAAGAGCGAACGAAAAAAACTCATCTGTCCTGTGCCGGAGAGCGCGCCCGCGGCCAGGAGAAGCGGCATGGAAGGCAGAGGAAGGCCGACTTGCTCGGCAAAAACCCAGCCCAGCACGACCATGTAGCCATGGTGAAGAAGGAATTCGAGTGTGCGGTGCATGCGTGGCCGGGGTTGCGGTCTCCAGTTATTTTGCTACGAAAGAAGCAGTATGCCCCCAGTGGCCCGACATGACAAATTCGCTGAGCGGCTTGCGTGTCCTCGGAGCCAGCTCGCGATCCTTCAAAGGCTGAGGCAGGGAATTGGGATCGCCGGGGTAGCCGATGGCGATGGCGGCGATGGCTTCCCAGTTTGAGGGAATTGCGAAAACTTCGCGCGCTCTTGCGGGATCGAAGCCAGCCATTTGATGAACGGACAGCCCGCGCGCGGTGGCTTCCACGGACAACAGAGCGGTGGCGGCGCCGGTGTCGTATTGCGCGTTGCGGTTAGGGGCATTGTTTTTGGCGAAGGTGAGCTCGGCGACGGCGAGAGCGAGGACGAGGGCGTTTCTTGCCCACCCCGCGTTAAACTCGACGAGCACACTCAACATTCTTGCGAAATTCTCATGGTCGTCGCGCGTGGCTACGATGTAGGCCCAGGGCTGCTCGTTGCTGCTGGAGGGCGCCCAGCGCGCGGCTTCAAAGAGACTGCGAAGAACGTCCGGGGGGACGGGCTTGTCGGAGAACGCGCGGGGGCTCCAGCGATCTAGGATCAACTGATGAACGGGAAAATCGCTTGGTGCCGGCTTGTGCATGAGTTCGAGCCTCTCTTTTGAATACGACTTTTAGATGATCCGGGCGGAGCGTGCGATTCATCGCGGACGGCGCCCTCCCGCCGAAGTGCTGCGAGTGTCACGAGGTCAGTTACCGGATTTTGGCGGCGCCTGCTTGACCATTTCCACGTCGATGGTGATGGGCACATCGTCGCCAACCACGACTCCGCCGTTGTCCATGGTGGCGTTCCATTTCACGCCGAAGTCCTGGCGGTTGATCTTGGTTGTGGCATTGACGGCGGCGCGCTGGTGGCCCCAGGGATCTTTTACGGGAGCGGTGGGGCCGTCCACGTCGAGAACGACTTCCTTGGTGGTGCCACGGATTGTGAGGTCACCGGTAACTTTGAGTTTTCCGGGAGCGACTTGCTCGACTTTTCTGGATTTGAAGGTCATCGAAGGGTAGTGGGCGACGTCGAAGAATTTGTCGCTGCGGAGATCATTGTCGCGGTTCGGTTCGCGAGTATCCACGGTGGAAACGTCAATGGTGACGTCCACAGTGGACTTGGTGACGTCGTTTTCGTCGAAAAGGAGCGTGCCGGTGACTTTGCTGAACGCTCCACGAACGGTGGCGATGGCCAGGTGACGGACGGAGAACTGCGCGGAGGAATGTTGCGGATCGATTTGCCAAGTTGAGGTGCCGGCAGTAGCGGGGAGGGAAAGAACGGCTGCGACTGCGGCGGCTACTGCGATGCGAGATAGATGGTGGCCCATGGTGCTTCTCCTCTTTCTTTATTGGTTTTTGTTAGCGATTCGAAACGTGTCCCAAACTTGTGTTACTCCTGTTTTTCTGGGCGGAGTTCCTCGAGGAGCCCGGCGAGAATTTTGAGGCGCGCGGCGGGCATATGACGGAACTGGCGCTTGTGAAGCTCGCGGACGGGCTGGTCGAGCGTTTTTAGAAGATCGAGGCCCTGCGAGGTGACGCGGGTCTTAATGACGCGGCGGTCGTCGGTCTGGCGCTCGCGGGAAATGAGCCCGCGCTTTTCCATGCGGTCGAGCAGACGGGTCATATCCGGGTCGTGAGAAATCATGCGGTCGCCAATGTTGCTACAAGCCAGACCGCAGGGCGCAGCGCCACGAAGAATGCGCAGGACATTATATTGAGCGCCGGTGAGGCCGGCGGATTTCACGAGCTGCTCGGCGTCTTGACCCAGGGAATCGGCGGTTTTCAAGAGAGCGACGAAGAGGCGGGCTTCGAGAGGGGCGGCACTGAGTTTGGACCGGGAATTCATAGAACCAGCTTAGTCGTTATAACGACTATTGTCAAGAGGGAATATGGGAACTCCAAAGCCGAGGGTTCAGGGTTTGCGCAATGGGCGGAGATGAATTTCGCTGAGGAAACTTTGCGGGCGCTGGGTGACGATGGATTCCACGGCGTGGGCGACGTCTTCCGCGATGAGGGCTTTTGAAGGGTCCTTGGGGCCGCGGGTGGAGAATTCGGTGGCAACGCTGCCGGGGCAGATGACGCTTACGCGGATGCCGTGTTCACGGAGATCCTCGGCCATACAGCCAGAGAGGCCCATCACGCCCCATTTGGAGGCGCAGTAGATGCCGCCGTTTGCGAAAGCGTTTTTTCCGGCGAGGGAGCTGATATTGATGATGTCGCCGGCGCCGCGGCGGATCATGGAAGGGACGACGGCGCGGGAGACGAGGAAGACGCTCTTCAGATTGGTATCGAGTACGCGATCCCAGTCGGCTTCGGTTTTTTCGTGCGCGGGACCGAAGAGGCCGATGCCTGCATTATTGACAAGGATGGTGATGGCGCCGAGGTCGGCTTCTGTCTTGGCGACGAGATTTGTGACTTCCGAAGCTTGGGTAACGTCGGCAAGTTGTGAAAAGACTTGTGTTCCCGATTTCTCGAGAAGCGCGGCGGACTCCGCAAGGGCCGCCCTATCGCGGCCACAAATGGCGACGGAAGCGCCGAGCCCGGCAAGGCGCTGAGCGATGGCGCGGCCGATGCCGCGGCTCCCTCCGGTGACCAGCGCCACGGCTCCGGAGAGCGGCTTCTGCCCGGGATTTTTATCATTTGTTCTGCTTATTGAACCCATGAGAATTCTTCCTCGTACGGGCCACTGTTTTTATGCGACACTCATCCTATCACCAGCGTTTTCTGCATTGCTTGGGATCCCAGAAGGCCAAGCCGGAAAACAGAAGAGAAACCGCCCGCGGCATGAAGAAATATCCTCAGATCATGAAGTCCATGCATGATAACGGCTTGCAGATGCGGTGCGGCATTTCCTATAATCCCAAGGTTTTCCGAAACAAAGCGATTCCCGGTGAAAGCGTTCCGGGGTGTACCGGAAGCACAAAACTCAGACGCGCGGATTGAGCGAGGAGAAATGGGAATGAATGAAACACGAAGGGTGACGGGACTCGCGATGGCAGCGGCGCTTGGCCTGCTGATCGGCGGCGCGCTGATCTCGCACGCACAGGCGCCAGCGGCTGGGGCGAGCCAGGATGCGAGCGCGCCAAAGTACACGATGGCGGAGTACAACGCCTATCAGGCGTGCGCCGCGGAGAAGGTTCCCGCCACACTGATCAAGTGCCTGGACGATTTTGTTTCGAAGTATCCGAATTCCACGCTACTCAATTACGTGTATCAGCTTTACTCGCAAGGCTACGGCGCGCAGAAGAACTATCTGAAAGTCATCGAATACTCTGACAAGCTCGCCGCCATGGGCGACAAAGTCGATGCTGGCACGCGATTCACTGCGTATTACACGCACGTCGCTGCGTACAGCGGGCTACTAACCGATCAGCCCAAGACCGCCGGGGCAGACCCTGCGCTAGCGAAGGGCGCCGAGGATGCGGCGGCCGCGGCTTTGAAAGTGCTGCCCGATGTAAAGAAACCAGACACGACGGCGGACGACGCTTGGGCAAAGCAAATCATACAATTCAAGGTCTTCCTTGAGGGTGTTGCTGCCCAGGCTGCGACGGTTGCCAAGGATTGCGCGAACGCCATAGCGGACTACAAGGCAGTGCTAGCAATAAACCCCGATGATGCGATTTCGAATTACCGGCTGGGCTTGGCCTACATGTGCGTGAATCCGCCGCAGCAGATGGACGCGTTCTGGTCCATCGCGCGAGCGGTGACGGCGAAGAGCGCGACCCAGGCGCAGTCGGCGAAAGTGAAGGATTATTTGCGGAAGCTGATCGCCAACTATCAGGGTGGTTCGGTCTGCGACAGCCTGACGGATGCGGAACTGAACGAGCTGCTGCAGCTCGCGGGAAGTTCGCCGGACCGGCCGGGGAGCTACACGCTGGCCAGCGCCGCGGACCTGACGGCGGCGCAGAAAGACATGACGATTGCTTCGGTGATCGCGGACCTCAAGGCCGGCGGGGACAAAGGTAAACTGACGTGGCTGGCGTCTTGCGGCCTGGAGTTTCCGGAAGTGCCTGGGAAGGTGATTGAGGTGGTGCCTGGCGCAGCACCGACGGATCCGATCGTGCTGAAGATCGCTTTCGTTACGAGCGATGCGGAGTTTGACGCGGCCACCACGGCCAACATGGACGTGAAGGTCGTTGGGCAGCCGGAAGCGGCACGCGTTGAGAAAGATAGCGCGGTGCATTTTACGGGGACGTTGACGGCCTTCGATCCTGATCCCGCGTTTTTCCTGCATTGGGATAAGGCCAAAGTGAAGGAAGAGGACATTCCGAAGGAAAAGGCCGCGCCAAAGAAGCCCGTGCGGAAGAAGCCGAGCGGAAAGTAGATCCTGTTCGGGTTTCTCACTTTTTCGCTTTAAGCAAAACAGCTTCCGCCGTCGCCGGGAGCTGTTTTGCTTTATAAGAGGGATTTGGACGATGATTAGCGTGCGTGGCGGCGATGGCCGTTCGAATCGAGCTTGTACTCACCGATTTTGCGGCTCAGGGTGTTGCGGTGGATGCCAAGAACTTCGGCGGCGCGGGACTGGTTGCCGTTGGAACGGTCCAGGACGCGCTTGATGAAACGCTTTTCGAATTCGCCGACGGCCTCATCAAAAAGAATTCCGCGTTCCACCATTTGATTGACGAGCCCTTCCAGTTGATCTTTCACGATCGCACGCTCCGCAATGAACTTCCTTCTTGATGGGCCGGCTTGCTAGTCCAGTTCGCGGCCAGTGAGGAGGCGGTAGGCCTCCCGGTATTTGGCGCGAGTGGAGGCGACAACCTCGGGAGGAAGTTCCGGGCCAGGCGGGGTTTTCGGCCACCGGATTCGTTCGAGGTAGTCGCGCACAAATTGTTTGTCAAAAGAGGGCTGGGGGCCGCCGGGATTGTACTGCGATGCGGGCCAAAAGCGAGAGGAATCTGGGGTGAGGGCTTCGTCGATCCAGAGGAGGTCGTTGTGGAGGAGGCCGAATTCGAATTTGGTGTCAGCGAGGATGACGCCGCGGGGCTCGGCGTAGGCAGCGGCGCGACGGTAGATTTCCAAGCTGACGGCACGGACTTTTTCGGCGAGGTCATTGCCGATTAACGCGGCGGCTTGTTCGAAGGAAATGTTTTCGTCGTGGCCCGTGGATGCTTTTGTTGCGGGCGTGAAGATTGGTTCGGGCAGGCGGTCGGATTCGCGCAGGCCGGCGGGCAGGGTGATTCCGCAGATTTTTCCGGTGGCTTGATAGTCTTTCCAGCCGGAGCCGGAGACGTAGCCGCGGACTACGCACTCGATGGGAAGAGGCCGGGTTTTGCGGACGATCATGGAGCGGCCGACGAGATCGTCCAGGTGCAAATTGAATGGCGACGGAAAATTGGTGGAGCTGAGGACGTGGTTGGGGATGACGTCGTTTAATAAATTGAACCAGAAGAGAGAGAGCTGGGTGAGGACGCGGCCCTTGTCGGGAATGGGCGTGGGAAGAATTACGTCGAAGGCGGAGAGGCGGTCGGTGGCGACGATGAGAAGCTGGTCGCCGAGATCGTAGATGTCGCGGACCTTTCCCCGCGCGGCGGGCGAGAGGCCGGCAAACTGTGTTTCACGAAGAACGCGCATGGCGGGTGTGGCAGACACCGAAAACATTCCCCCGACTAAGTGAGAAGCATTCTAGCGCAGGGGAAGGGGAAGTCAAAGGAGCGAGCGGTGGATTTTTCTGGAAAACTTTTTTGGAGTGTTCGCAGGGATTTGTTTTTCAGCGGCACTCCAAGGCTTCGGTCATGAAGATTTGCTCCCAGTGCGCGCCGTCGCGGGATTTTTGGTAGACGGCGTAGCGATGGTTGGGTGTGGAGGCGAGCCTCAGTACGACTTCATCGTGTCCGTCTCCGAAAAGATCCGCGTGGTCCACGAACTCGGCGGCTTCATCCTCGTCCATCGTTTCGGAGAGCCGGATCCATATGAAATCCGCTTGGAGTCCCTGCGATCCTTGCTCCGCGATGAAGAAGAGGTTGTGCTGGAGGTCTCCTTCGCTACCGGAATCCAGGGTGAACGCGCCAATCCAAGAGGAAAGGGGCGAGGGTTCAAGCACCGTCCGAGTCAGAAAGTCCACGTGCACTTTGGACGTGACGCTGCTGGGGATTCCGTGCTGGCGAAAAATCTCTTTTGCCAACGCCACCGCTTCGGTTCGCTCTTCGTGCGTTGCCGCTTGGCGGGATTCCACTCGAAAGGCTGCTGGTGGTTGGTTTGTCGCCAGCGCGCGCAAGCGTCCTTGGATTTTCAACTCTCCATCATAGGAGGCTTGCGCTGCAGCCAGATTCTGCAGCTTGTCACCCAGCCGGACTTGGCCGGCCTCGGCGCCGCCATACAACACGGTGTAGATTCGCCCTGGCTCAAGGTAGCTCGAAGCGGGTTGCTGCTCTTGTGAATTCGCAGAACTATCGTCCGTGCACGCGGAGGGAAACGGAGTAAGTTTGCCGTCCGTCACGACCGCAAATGGTTCGGCGCGTAAGCGTCCGCGAGGGCGTTCCTCCACGGCAAACCACACTCGTTCGCTGGGAGGATTTTCGATTTGATTTTTTGAGGAAGTAGAGAAAACAAACACAAACAAGAGTGCGGCGGATATCCGCGCGACTGCGCGTTGCATGACTGGGCTCGATTCTCCGCCGCGAGAACTGATTGTACATCAAAGGACAGACGAGTCTCGAAGTTCGGGCTGATCCGCGACTAACGAGTCATGCGGCGGAGGCGGCTGCGGCTTGTTGTTTGGGCGCGGGCGCTTCGGAGCCTTCCCAGCGGACGCTGACGAGTTTGGAGACGCCGGGTTCCTGCATGGTTACGCCGTAGAGGACGCTGCCCATTTCCATGGTTTTGCGGTTGTGGGTGACGATGATGAATTGCGTTTGGCCGCTCATGTCGCCGATGAGACGGGTGAAGCGGCCGACGTTGGCTTCGTCGAGCGGAGCGTCCACTTCGTCGAGGATGCAGAAGGGGCTCGGCTGGTAGCGGAAGATGGCGATGAGCAGCGCGAGGGCGGTCATGGCTTTTTCGCCGCCGGAGAGGAGCAGGACGTTTTGCAAGCGCTTGCCGGGAGGTGAGGCGACGATGTCGATGCCGGCGTCGCCGGAGCTGTCCGGTTCGGTGAGGCGCATTTCCGCCATGCCGCCGCCAAAAATGGTGTGGAAGGCTTCGGAGAAATTTTTGTTGATGGAGTGGAAGGCCAGTTCGAATTTTTCCTTGGTGGCGAGGTCGAGCTCAGCGATGGCTTGCTGAGTGTCGGCGATGGATTGCAGCAAATCGTCGCGCTCGCGCGTGAGGAAGGTGAAGCGCTGCTCGCACTCGTTGAATTCCTCGAGGGCCATCATGTTGACGGGGCCCATGGCTTCGATGCGCTGCTTCATTTCGCGATAGTTAGTTTCGGCGACGGCCAGTTCCTCACCGGTCATGAAGGCGGCTTCGGTGGCGATGAGGTCTTCGGGCTGCGCGTTGACTTCGCTCATGCAGGTCTCGCGGAGGTGCTGGCGGTCGGAGTCGTTTTTGGCGCGATCGACTTCGGCGCGGCTGCGCTGCTCGCGAAGATCCTGGAGCGACTGGCGGCCCATGCGCAGGTGGTCTTCCATTTGGGTGACGCGGGTGCGAGCGGCTTCCCATTCCTGTTCGAGTTCGCGCTGGCGGACTTCGAGGCGGAGCTTTTCGCCGCGCAGGCCTTCGAGCTGCAGAGCTAACTCTTCGCTTTGCTTGGCTAGGGCATCTTTTTCGTCGGTGATGGAAGTGGCTTGCTGCTGGAGAGCGGTTTCGCGGCGTTCGAGCTCGGCGCGCTCTTCTGTGAGGCGCGTGGCAAGGGCTTCGGCGGCGGTAAGGCGTTCGGTCATGGCGGCATGTTCGGCGCGGGCGCGGGCAAGGTCGTTCTGCTCGGACTGGACGGAACCGCGGAGGAGGACGAGTTCTTCGGCGAGGCGCGCGCTTTCAGATTCGGCTTCGGCGCGGCTGAGGGCGGCGGCGGCGTGCTGGTTCTTGGCGCGTTCGGCTCGCTGGCGGGCATTTTCAACGTCGAGGCGGATGCGGGCGAGTTCGTTCTGGCAGACGGTCAATTCGAGACCCAGGCGGGCGAGTTCGCTCTGCATCTGGCTGTGACGGTGCGTGGCGGAAATGGTTTCGCGTTCGGCTTCGCGCTGCTGGGTATCAATTTCTTCGAGGGACTGTTCGGCGGAGCGCAATTCGGCGGCTACGGCTTCGAGAGTGGCTTGCTTCTCGCTCATGTCGTGCTCGAGCTGCATCACTTCGGCGTCGAGGGCGCGCAATTCGCGCTTCATGCCGAGCGGACCGACTTCGTCGGGGCGTCCGCCGGTGACCATGCGGCCTTGATAGCAGGTGCCATCGGGCGCGACAAAGGCGTACTGCGCGTTTTCGCGGGCTAGTTTTTCGGCGGCGGCGGTGCCGTCGGTCAAATAGGCGGAGCGCAGGCGCGGGAGGAATTGTTTGGCGGCAGCGCCGAGGGGATCGCGAAATTCCACGAGTTTGTCGAGCCGCGAAATCACGCCGTCTTCGAGGCGGAAATTGACGATGGGCTCGTAGTCGGAGGAGAGGCGTAAATTGCGGAGCGAGTCGACAAAGAAAGTGGCGCGGCCGCCGACTTCATCGCGCAGCATGGAGACGCCGGCGCGGGCGTGATCGTAGGTTTCGACGACGACGTATTCGAGTTCGTCGCGCAGGAACTGCTCGATGGCGGCTTCGTGCTGCTCTTCGACTTCGGCGTAGTCGGCGAGGACGCCGACAGCGCGGAAGCCCTGGCCGCCGCCGCGCTCATTGGCGGCAAAAAGCTTCTGAACGGCGTCCGTGGTGTAGGAGCGATCATTCAGGATTTGCGTGAGCGTGGAATGGCGCGCGCGAAGGCCAGAGAGGGAATCGCGAAACGCGTCCGCCTGTTTGGTCATGGCATCGCGCTGCTCGCGGAAGCCGGCGATTTTTGTTTGTAGCTCGGTGGCGGATTGCTTTAGCGAATTCAGCTTCGTGGAAGCGGATTCGAAATCATAGGCGGCGCGTTCGGCATCATCGCGGGCGCGCATGGAGGTTTCGAGGACATCGTGCTCGGTGGCTTCGAGCTTGCGGAGCGCTTCGGCCTGGTGAACTAGAGCTTCTTCGGCTTGCTTTTGCTCGCCGTGCAGACGGAGGAGGCTTTCGCCGGCCTCGGAGGCGGAGCGGCGAAGCGCTTCGATGCGAGATTCGGATTCGGTGATTTGCGTGGCGCGGGATTCGGAGCGCTTTGCTAGATCTTCGACGCGCGCGGACAAAATGCCGGACTCTTCGCGCAGCAGCGTAACGGCTTGGACTTGCGAAGCGCTGCGGGCTTCCCACTCGGCGGCATGCGCGGTGGCTTGCGCCAGTTCCGTGTGGAGCTGCGTTTGGCGTCCGGCGAGTTCTTCGGCGCGCTGGCGATTGAAGGCGATGCGGTTTTCGCTGCGGTCCACTTCAAGCGCGGTGAGATTCAGGACGTTCTGGTTCTGGCGAATCTCGGAGTCTAGCCCGTAAATGCGCTGGTTCAGTTGATCCTGCTCGCCTTCTTGCTGCTGGATGGCGGTGGCGCGCTGTAATTCGGACGCGGTGAGTTCTTCGAGTTGTCGCGCGACGCGCTCGGCTTCGGCATCCAGTTCGCGGGCTTTACCGGCCAGCATTTGGCGGACGATGCCGCGCATCTGGTCGCGAATTTCGCAGTAGCGGCGGGCTTTGGCGGCCTGGCGCTTCAGAGAGCCGAGTTGTTTTTCGACTTCGATGACGATGTCGTTGACGCGCGAAAGATTGACCTTGGAGGATTCGAGCTTGGCTTCGGCGAGGCGCTTCTTGGTTTTGAACTTTGTTACGCCGGCGGCTTCTTCGATGATGGCGCGCCGCTCCATGGGCTTGGTGGAAAGGATCAGGCCGATGCGGCCTTGCTCGATGATGGCGTAGGAATCCGGGCCGAGGCCGACGCCCATGAACATTTCCTGGATGTCGCGGAGGCGTCCGACGCGGCCGTTGATCAGGTATTCGCTTTGGCCGGAGCGATAGAGGCGGCGGCTGACGACGACTTCGCCGGGCTTGGTGGCCAGGACGGGCCTGTCTGCGGACTTTTTCTTGCGCTTGAACTTCCCGCCCATTTCTGTCAGGGGTTCAGCCGAGCCTTCGGCAGAAGCTTCTTGCGATTCAGGGGCCTGCGCGGGGTCGAGCGAGAGAATCTCGGTGGTATCGGTGGGTTCTGTTATCTCTGTGCCGGATGGGATTCCATCTGCGGCAGCATTTTCCAACACAAAGCGAGCGGCTTCGGCGAGCTCGGGGTCTTCCATGGTGATGGTGACTTCGGCGAGGCCGAGCGGGGGGCGCTTGGTGGTGCCGTTGAAGATGCAATCGGCCATGCGCTCGGCGCGGAGAGACTTGTGGCTCTGTTCGCCCAGGACCCAGGAGATGGCGTCCACGACGTTGGATTTGCCGCAACCGTTGGGCCCGACGATGCAGGTGGTGCCGGAGCCGCTGAACGTGACGACGGTGCGCTCGCAAAATGACTTGAAGCCAACGATTTCCACTTTTCGGAGCTTAAGCAAGATGTCCCCTTTGTGTCGTCCCACGCGCCGAATCCAAGCCAAGCAAACGAGCCGGGGGCAAAAGGCGCGAAGAGAGACGACGTTGCATTCCTCGAGGGGAGGGGCTTTCGAGCGACAAAGCGACAGTGTTCCGGTCGCCTGTCATGCCGACCCCGAGCTGAACGGGGTCGTTCGCAAAAACGTTTGGCAGGTTCTCAGTCAGAGGCCCAGCCGCCTGGCGCAAGGATGGCGGTACGGGGAAAAACTGTAACACGATGTGGAAGTGGTGTAAAGCGTTGCGCTACAAGTTGTATCTGTTTTGGCAGGGCCACAAGCGTGAAAAACTGGAAGTATCTATAGTCTAGATACTACAGGCGTCTAACTCCTTCGGGAACACGTCCGTCCAGAAAAGCTTGCTTGTGCTTTGGATTTCCCAAATCCATCTCGAAAGCAATCCATTTACCCTGGGCATCAAGCACTGCCATTTCCCACGGACCGTCATGGTCGCTACTGAATCGCCACAGAATCTGATGACCATGTTCGTTTGAAAAACCCTCGAGATCGGCCTGGAGAACGCCGCCCATCTTCTGCCTAATCGATCTTTGCAGCGAACTGACTCCATCCCAACCGTTCTTGATATCGGTCCCGCTCAGCAACTGAAATGCAAAGATCGTTTTCACCCGCGGTAAGAATTGACCCAACCAGTTCGCTGCGGATTCGGGCTTCTCACTCTTTACGTCCTCGATGAACTCATTCAACTCCTCTTCTCCGAGCTCTCCGGGAAGTACTGGATTCCTTTCAATGAGCGCGATCTCTTCTCCGGTTTTGTGGCGAAGAATTAACTGCGACCACTCCGTTTCTTCTCCTGTCTCGAGCTGTAGTTTTTGCCCCTCTGGCAAGCTACTCCTTAGCTCCGCCAAAGAGGGGGTGGCCGTTTTCAAAGCTAAAACCCTGACGTAATAACTCATGTGGACTCCAATTTACCTCTTGGTGGCTGCGTATCCTACCATTCCTTCGGCGGGAATCAGTGTCTTCCGCGAATCAAGCACTAAAATGCACAGAAGGTGTGATATAACAGTTATACCATCGTGCGGTTTCACTTCGATGAGCGGAAGAGCAAGAGCCTGCGGCGGAATCCGAGACGCGGAATCGGTTTCGAGGAGGTACAGGAGGTTTTCTACCATCCCTATTATGCCGACCAGCGTTCCGATCTTCCTGCTCAGCATCGCGCGATTGGCTGGGTGGGTGATCGGCTTTATTCAGTGATCTATGAGATTCGCGAAGACGAGGAAGGGGAGTGCTACCATCTGGTGACCCTATGGAAAGCGACCCGGGAAGAACGAAAACTTTATGAAGAACACGTCGCGTAAGAAGAGGCCCGCGTCGGCCGAGAGCATTGCGCGAATGGCGGACCGCGGTAAGGATGTCTCGCGGTTTTTCACCAATTCCGGCCAGATGAGGAAGCCCATCCAGCGCGTGAATGTAGACTTCACGGCTTCGATGCTGGAAGAATTGGAGAATGCCGCGAAAGAACTGAACGTGAGCCGCCAGGCGGTCATCAAGACCCTGATTCGACAAGGATTGGATCAGCGCCACATCGCAAGGACCTCCCGCAGAAGAACTCACCGGTCCTGACACTGAACTAACTCTGCCCGCGCTTCGAACCATAACTGCGGGGAGTAACCGTCATCTAGGACTAAACGAGTCGCATTGCCGCAAAATTCGTGGCACATGCGCGATGCTTGGAGATTGCTACGGTTCGGAGGGCTCGGCTACAATCTAGCGTTTCTTTGCGTGGGAAGAGAGATCGTCTTCTAGGGCATATGGCCGAAATCCAGCTGCATAATACGCTGACCGGAAAAGTCGAACCGTTTGTTCCGCAAAAGGCGGGCGAAGTGCGGATGTACACGTGCGGGCCGACGGTGTACGACTACGCGCACATCGGCAATTACCGGACGTTTGTGTTTCAGGACATTCTGAGACGCTTCCTGAAGCTGCGCGGCTATCGGCTGCTTCACGTAATGAACCTGACGGATGTGGACGACCGCATCATCGCCAACGCGGCCGCGGCTGGGAAGAGCATTCGCGACTACACGGAGAAGTTTGTGCAGGCCTTTTTCGAGGATTGCAAAACACTGAGCATCGAATCGCCGGAACATTGGATCCGGGCCACCGATCATATCGAAGACATGGTGAAGCTGATCGAGCGGCTCCAGAAGAAAACGTTCACGTATCCGAGCGAAGGCTCGATTTATTACCGCATCGCGAAATTTCCGAACTACGGGAAGCTTTCGAAGATCGATCTGACGGGAATCCAAGCCGGCGCGCGCGTGGACAACGACCGCTACGAAAAGGAAAGTGCGCGGGACTTTGCGCTGTGGAAGGCGCCGAAACCGGGGGAGCATTTCTGGGAGACGGAGATCGGGCCCGGGCGTCCAGGCTGGCACATTGAATGCTCGGCGATGGCGATGAAATATCTCGGCGAGACGCTGGACATTCACACTGGCGGGATTGACCTGGCGTTTCCTCATCATGAAAACGAAATCGCGCAGAGTGAGGCGGCGACGGGGAAGCCGTTTGTGCGCTACTGGCTGCACGCGGAGCACTTGTTGGTGGAAGGCGAGAAGATGTCCAAGTCGCTAGGGAATTTTTTCACGCTGCGCGACTTGTTTGGAAAGGGCTATAAGCCTTCGGCGCTGCGATTCGCCTTGGCGAGCGTTCCTTATAGAAAGCAGCTCAATTTCACGTTTGATGGATTGCAGCAGGCGACGAGTTCGGTGGAGCGTTTGCGGAATTTCGCGGACCGGCTGAAGCAAGGCAAATTTCCCGCGGGCACGCAGAAAGGCATGGCCGAAAGGATTGTCAAAGCCGCGGAAGAGTTCGATGCAGGCCTTTCGGACGATTTGAATACCGCACGCGGGCTGGCGGCGGTGTACGACCTCGTGCGCGAAGCTAATATCGCGATGGATAAAGGCGAATTCCGTCAGGGTGATGTGGCTGCGGTGAAGGGGGTTTTGGCGGATTTTGACAAGGTATTCGCGGTGCTGGAAGACAACGACGCGGAAAAGCTGCGCGCACTGGGCTACGGCAGTGCGGAAAGCGGGCCGGACGACAGGGAGATCGATAAGTTGGTGGCGGAGCGCAACGCGGCAAAGAAAAAACGCGATTTTACCACTGCGGACCGCATCCGCAAGGAACTCGCGGATCGTGGTATACTCATAGAGGACACGAAGGATGGAAGTGTCCGTTGGAAGCGCAAGTGACTATTAAGCTGCAAATTCGTTCTCAGTACCCCCCGGGGTTCCTCTCGCCGGCCGCGCAACGGCCCGGTCTGTTTGGCGTTGACTAACTAACCTTTCTTTCTCCTTCGCAGGCTGCTTGTGGATTCGTCCGCTTGCCGGCTTGCACTCCGTCGTTTTCTATCCACACGAACCGTATGAAGTCTTTTCTGGAGGAAGAGATGCCAACCACATTGGAAGCAAAAACGCCCCGGCTCGTGACTGCGCTCCCCGGGCCGAACGCCAAGCGAGTGCTGGAGCAAGATGCGAAATTCATGTCGCCGTCATATACGCGCGACTATCCCCTGGTGGCCAAACGGGGGCACGGGGCCATCGTCGAAGACGTGGACGGAAATGCGTTTCTCGATTTTGCGGCAGGGATCGCGGTGTGCTCGACGGGGCACTGCCATCCGAAAGTCGTCGCGGCGATTCAGAAGCAGGCGGCGGAACTGATTCACATGTCCGGGACGGATTTCTATTATGAGAGCATGCCGCAGCTGGCAGAGCGTCTGGCGCTGACAATGCCGGGCAGCGAAGCAAAGAAGACGTTCTTTACCAACTCGGGCACGGAAGCCGTGGAAGGCGCCATCAAGCTGGCGCGTTACGCGACAAAGCGCGACAAAATGATCGCGTTTTACGGCTGCTTCCATGGACGATCCATGGGAGCGCTTTCCCTGACAGCGTCGAAATCCACGCAACGCAAAGGATTTGGAGCGCTGCTCAGTGGAATCGAGCATATTCCGTATCCGTATGCGTACCGCTGTGCGCACGGGCACACGGCGGAGACGTGCGGCGCGGAGATTTTGGAACAACTCGAAGGGCAGATCTTCAAGCGACTGTTTGATCCCGAGGACGTCGCTGGGATCATCATCGAGCCGATTCAGGGCGAGGGCGGATACGTCGTGGCGCCGAACTTCTTCCTGCAGGAACTTCAGCGAATCTGCCGGCAGCACGGAATCATGTTGATCGTGGACGAAGTGCAATCGGGAATGGGTCGCACGGGAAAGTGGTGGGCGCACGAATTTGCCGGGATCGAGCCGGACATTCTCTGCTCCGCGAAGGGAATTGCCAGCGGCATGCCGCTAGGCGCAATCGTCGCGAAAGAAAGCGTGATGCGCTGGAAGCCCGGTTCGCACGGCACGACGTTCGGCGGAAACCCCGTCTGCATCGCGGCCGCACTGGCCACCATGGAATTGATCGGCAATGAATACAAGGAAAACGCACGGCGCATGGGCGAGTACCTCTTCGCGCGCATGGCGCAGTGGACAAAGAACTACAAAATCGTGGGCGACGTGCGCGGGCGCGGATTGATGATCGGAATCGAAATCGTGCGGGATCAGCGGACGAAGGAAAAGGCCGCGGATCTGCGAAACGCGATTGTTGATCTCGCGTTCCACAAGGGATTGCTCTTGCTTGGCGCGGGCGAGAACACACTCCGACTTTCACCGCCCCTCTTGATTGACGAGGAGCAGGCGGACTTCGCTTTGGACACGCTCGAGGAATGCTTCTGCGAGGCGGAGAGGAAGATTTAATGCTGCGAACGCGTTGATTTCCTCGCGTTCGCCGTGGATTCGCAAGGAATCCCGTGGCTGCCGAAGAAGAAACATGGCATCCACGGGATTTTTGTTTATACTGCGCGGAGAAAGAGGGCCTTCGTAGCAGGACCATGCCGATTTTTTCGCAATTGATGTTTCAAGCAGTGCGCTGGGCGGCGCGGCGGGGCCTGCGCGAGGAAGATACTTTTTCCTCGGACGACAGGAAACAGGAAGCCCGGCGGGCGGGGGTGCGCGGAGAGACGTATGCGTACTGGTATTTGCGGCGGAATGGGTACGTGTTTGTGGCGCGGAATTACACGCCGAGGGGGATCAAGGGCGAGATCGATCTGGTAGGGTACGATGGCAAGACACTGGCTTTTGTGGAAGTGCGGACGCGTACGGTGAGAGAGGACTTGAGCGCACTGCCGGAACTCAGCGTGACCAGAGAAAAACAGCACGTTGTGGTTCGCACGGCGCAGCGGTTCCTGGCAGAACGCCATGTTGGTGAGTGCCCGTGCCGTTTTGACGTTGTGGCGATTGACAACCGGCCGGGACAGGCACCGGCGGTGCGGTTGCACAAGGACGCGTTTAGCCCCCAGATGTGACCTCGGGCTGGCAGGACCACTTCACTCGGGCACCAGACGGAGTACAATTCAATACCAGAGGGTAGCCATCCCCACGCGGGATGAAGCACAGCACAGTCGAGGAGGATTTCTTTGCCGGAGTTGCGGAAGGACCCGATCACGGGACGATGGGTGATCATTTCGACGGAGCGCGGGAAGCGCCCGAATGATTTCTTGCGCGAGAGCGTATTCGCGAAGGACGCGAAGAATTGCCCGTTCTGCGCGGGCAACGAAGCCAAAACGCCGCCGGAGGTTTTGGTGTATGGCCGCAATGGCGGCGGGGCAAATACCGCGGGCTGGAATATTCGAGTGGTGCCGAACAAGTTTCCAGCGCTGGGGATCGAAGGCGACCTGGACCGGGAGGGCGAAGGGCTCTTCGACAAGATGAATGGCATCGGCGCGCATGAGGTGATCATCGAATCGCCCGAGCATACCGCCACGTTGGCATCACTGCCGGAGCGCGCGGTAGAGGATGTGCTGTGGGGTTACCGCGACCGCATGCTGGACCTGAAGAATGACAAGCGATTCCGCTACGTGCTGATTTTCAAGAATCATGGAGAGGCGGCGGGCGCGACCGTAGAGCATCCGCACTCGCAACTGATTGCTCTGCCGATCGTGCCGCGGCGCGTGCGCGAAGAGGTGGACAACTGCTGGCACTATTACGACGAGAAGGAGCGGTGCATATTCTGCGACATCATCCGGCAGGAGCGTGACACGGGCGAACGGGTGGTCGGCGAGAACGAACATTTCATTACGCTGTCTCCGTATGCGTCGCGGTTTCCGTTTGAGATGTGGCTGCTGCCTAAAGTGCACGGATCGTCGTATGAAAACAACCAGAGCTCGATGTACGCGAGTCTGGCGCGGATGCTGAAAGATACGCTGATGCGGCTGGACGAAGTGCTGGACCGGCCGGCATACAACTTCATGATTCATACCTCGCCGATCGGGGAAGAGATCAACGATCACTACCACTGGCACATTGAGATTATTCCGAAGCTGACGAAGGTGGCGGGTTTCGAATGGGGCACGGGTTTTTACATCAATCCCACACCGCCGGAAGAGTCGGCTCGTTTCTTGCGCGAGGCAAAGATCTCCATGCCTGCGGCTTCCGAGAAAAAGTAGAATTGCGGATCAACGTCCGGCTAGGCTGGCCGGAGAGTCTCGGCAAATTTGCTATACTAAGAGATTCGGCGCGGTACCCAAGTGGCCCAAGGGAGAGGTCTGCAAAACCTCCATTCGTGGGTTCGAATCCCACCCGCGCCTCCAAGGTTTTCTGCAACCCGGCGAAGCGAGACTTCCCGCACCAGATAGTTCCAAAAGTGAACGGTTCGAATGCCTTCGTTCCATCTCAGTACCGCAACAGACCTAGTGTCCACCCAGCCCTCCGAGGCCTGCAGCTAAACTCAATTCTTATCAATTACTTAGAAGGCGAGCAAGGAGCGAAGCTGGTCCTCAGCGTGCCCTAGTCGGTTGGAGGAAGCTGTGTGCTTATCCTTAGCACTGTCGAAATGGACCGGCCAACCGGGGGAAAGAAGCATGGAAGAGGCAGGTCATGAAAGAAGCCGAACAAGCCTCGCCTTGCCAGATATTCGATCGCGGAGAACTTCTGGCGCGCGTGGAGAACGACTGCGAATTGCTGGGTGACATCATTACGATTTTTAAGGAAGACTTCCCAAGTCATCTTCATGACCTCCGTGAAGCGGTGAAAGCTCGTGATGGCAAAAGCGTTGCAATTGCGGCCCATACCTTGAAGGGGATGCTTTCCAATCTTGCGGCTGCGCAAGCGGCCAGTTCCGTGGCCCGGCTGGAGCAGATGGGATGCCAGGGAGATTCCCAGGGATTTGACGAGGCTTTTGCGGCCTTCGAGGACGATGCAAGCAAGGTGATACCGCTTTTAGAAGCGTGCATGGCCGAGGAATGCCGGTGAGAATCCTGATTGCGGATGATGAAGCCATGTCGCGACGGCTGCTTCAGAAAACGCTGGAACGCGCGGGCTATCAGGTATGTACGGCGGAGAATGGGCGCCAGGCGGCGGATATCCTGTGCAGCCTGGATGGGCCAAAGCTTGCGTTGCTGGACTGGATGATGCCGCTTTTGAATGGGCCGGGAGTCTGCAGGGAGGTCCGGAAAGCGAAAGAGCAGTCCTACATTTACATGGTGCTATTGACGTCGAAGGAGGCGAAAGAAGACATCGTGGCGGGACTGGAATCCGGAGCCGACGATTATCTTGTCAAGCCGTTCGATACCGCAGAGCTCAAAGCGCGCTTACGGACGGGATTGCGGATCCTCGATCTGGAAGACCGGCTGGTGGAGGCGCGGGAGGATATGCGATTCAAGGCGTCGCATGACACGCTGACTACTCTCTGGAATCGCGGGGTAATACTGGAGTTGATGGGGCAGGAGCTCTCGCGTTCGCATCGCGAGAATGCGACGACGGTCGTGGTGCTCTGCGACCTAGATCACTTCAAGGCAGTGAATGATTCCTTTGGCCACTTGGTTGGAGATGAGGTCTTGCGGGAAACGGCGAAACGGTTGCTTGCCTCCGTGCGATCGTACGATTTCGTGGGCCGCTATGGCGGCGAGGAGTTTCTCGTGGTCTTGAACAACTGCGATCCCGCCTTTGCGTTCGCGCGTGCGGAAGAGATTCGAAACACCATTGCGCAGCGTCCCGTGAAAACCTCAGGCGGTCCTGTTTCGGTCACGATCAGCCTGGGCTTGTTGCTCAGTCACGAATGGGCTACACGGTCGGTCGAGGAACTTCTTCACGAAGCCGATAAAGCGCTGTACGGGGCGAAGGAGGCGGGGCGCAATTGCGTGAAGCTGGCAAAACCGAAAGCGGCCGCGAGTGTGTCGGAATACCGGGTGCGCGAGCCGGTCAAACAGAGACGATGATTACCGGGTGCACTTGCGAACATAAAATATTTCAGCGAGAAAAATCGAGTGCCCTTATATCTTCGCGTTTGCCTTGCCCATCATCTGCCGCATCGCCGCCGTAGAACCGGGAGCGTGCTTTTCGCGCCAGACTTCGAGGCGCTTGCAGGTATCCTCGATGTTCTGGAATAAGTGGGGATTCTTGAACGCTGACCGCCACGTCGGCACAATCGAGCGCATGCGATCCCATACGACCCAGATCTCCCCGTTGCTTTCAAAGAATAACTCGTCGTTAATTAAGCCACGATTCACGATGCTGGCCACAATCTCCCAATAGCTGATGACCATGCGAATGTAGGTATTCTCTTCGCTGCCTTGCGGGTATCTTTCCGTCATCTCTTCGGGCGAAGTCGGGTGAAAGTGTTCGACAAACCAGGCGCGCGCCTGGCGGATGCGCGTCTCGCGACGCATGTCGTAGAGCCGCAGCATCAAATTGACTTCTTCAAACGAAATCTGGGCCATGACGGAATCTCCTCGCGTTAACTCATCGCGTCTTGCTGGGGCGCTTCTTGCGGGGAGTGAGAAACGCCTGCCAGTTCGATGCGCTGGACACTTGAAACGGGTATGCCTTGCTTTTGAAACTCGAGCTGGATGCGGCGGCGCAGCTCGCGCGCCACTTCATCCTGGCGCGTCGGCGCGGTGCGCACCTGCAGACGCACCGTGGATGAAGTGCGGTCAAAGTGCTGGACACCCAGGATCCTGGGACCATCCACGAGCGCTTGTGACCAGGCCGGATCACCTCGCAAGTCCGCCGCAGCGGACTCCAGCGCTTGAAGAGTTTTTTCGATGGGTGTCTCTGGAGAGAGTGAAACATCCACGAAGGCTTGGGACCAATCGCGGCTGAGGTTGCTCACCGTGCGAATCTCGCCATTGGCGATGGTGACTAGGGCGCCGCGAGCGTCACGGATCACGGTACGGCGCAAAGTGAGATGCTCGACGCGGCCGATATTGTCGGCGATCTGGATGGTGTCGCCAACGACGTACTGATCTTCCAGGACGATATAGAAGCCGGTGATGATATCGCGCACGAGGGACTGCGCGCCAAAACCGATGGCGAGGCTGCCCAGACCGGCTAAGGCGACCGCTGGAGTAACGTCGATGCTGAATTCTCTGAGGGAGGTCAGCAGCGCCACGGCCCAGACGATTTTGCTTCCCGCGCCGTAAAGGACCCCGGCCACCGTACGAGTTTGCTGTTCGCGGAGCTGCGCCACGCGGCCTTGTGTTCCCGCGGTCTTGATCACCAGATTCGTCGCCGCGCGTAGCAGCCGATTCAACAGCAGCGCGATGACGAGAATCCCCAGAAGATGAAGGGCGTGGGGGAGCGTGAACTCCAGCCAATGATTGAAGGTACTGGACATAATCTAAGTGAGAGAGGGAGTATAACATTGGAAGAGGACGTAGACAGTGTGGTCCGGCGCTCTGGGAAAAGCCGAGCAAGCGAGGGGCATTCCAATGAAGGAATCGAGACGCAAGTTTCTGACTGCAGCTTGTGTTGCAAGCGTGCCGGCGGGGTTCCTGGCGGGCTCGTTGCTGGCGCAGGCGCCTGTTGTGCGGTCTCAGCATGATCCGGACGTAAAGGATGACGGACCGACTCCGCTCAAGCCGGACCCCAAGCTCGTCCTGGAGGAGAATCAGAAGAACATTAAGAAGGACGTCGAAAAGCTTTACGAGCTGGCCGGTGAACTGAAGGCCGAAGTAGAAAAGACGGACAACGTGCAGGTGCTTTCCCTTGCGATGCTCAAAAAAACCGAAGACATTGAAAAACTAGCGAAAGAGATCCGGGCGCGCGCAAAAGGATGAAGCGTCGCGGGCGGACAGGCGAGCGCGATCGCGTGCGCGATTGTGCGCTAGCGTAAGGTCACCATACCGGATAGAATGTTAGCTCGGATGTTGTTCAAGCATGCTGCGCGCTTCGTAAAATGGAGAAGCGCTCACCACGCGCCTGTAGCTCAGCTGGATAGAGCGCTGGTCTCCGGAACCAGAGGTCGGGCGTTCGAATCGCCCCAGGCGCGCCATAATTTTCAATGACTTAGCTAGGTTTGCTCCCCTCAGGCTTTGCACGGTCTTTGCACAGTGCTTCTAGCTGTTTCATTGCTTCGAGCGTGTTTTCTGGCACATCTTTAATGTAGTGGCGCTCAGTGGTGCTCACGCTGGAATGGCGCAACAATCCCTTCGCGGCTAGCGAGCCTTTTGAGAGCGCTATCACTGCCGTCCCAACTCCCCGCCGTAGTGCGTACCATCCGTGCCAGGCAATCTTTGCTTTTTCGAGGGTCGGAATTACCACACGATTGGCGAGGTTGTGTAGGTCAAGAGGTTTCCCAGATGGGCCGCGTAGGATTGGTCCAGAGGAAGGGTTTTTGTCCGCCACCCGAAGGTCTGCGAGGATGCTGCCAAGAGGCTCGATTACAGGGACTGGCTTTGCGCTGCCCTCGGTCTTAGGCGTGGTAGTGTGCGTGTGCCACACCGATTGCCGCACATTTAGCCGCTTGCCATCGAAGTCTTCCCAACATACACCACGTGCCTCGCCAGGGCGCAAGCCAGCGAAGAACATCAACCCCACAGCAGCGGACGCTTTCCGTTCACCTGCCTTGTCCAGGGCGTCAATGATGGCCAAGACTTCGTCAGGACTCGCAGCGTGCGTCTCTTCGGGCCTGGCAGCTTTTTTGGGAATCATCGCGTCTCGAATAGGGTTAACACCGTCGAATGCACCTTGGTTCTTCGCGTAGGTGAAGACGCCGCTTAGAAGGGACTTAACATGCTTGAGAGTTGTCCGACCCAACTTGTGCTGGCGATGGATGTCGGCCAACACGTTAGCAGCGTCCACTGTGCGAAAGTCTCGAAGCACAGTTTTTCCAAGGCGCGCGGCGACATAAGTCTCCCAGAGAGTCTTGTACCCCGTCGCAGTAGAGGGTTTGAAGTTCTCCTCGACGAATGGCAGGTAGAAACTTTCGACGAACTCCGCTACTGGTAGTGTCCCTTCTGGCCGTGTCCTGCCCTCGTTGATTGGACGCAGCTTTTCCGCGAGCAATGACCGGACATCGGCCTTCGAGCGGTAGCGGTCGCAATAGTCCGCGAGTTTGGCGGAGCGTTGTTTCCGCACGATTTGACCGTCTTCGAGGACATCATCGCGCCAGCGGCCGTACCAAGAACCTCCTACCTTCCAGATATATCCTGATTGTTGGCGAGCCATTCTTAGTTTCCTTCCGTATGACTTGGCGTCCGTGTCTTAAAATCGCTCTTCCGGCGTTCGAGCCAGTGAACTACATCCTTCCAATCGAACCGGAGATAACGGCCCATCTTCATGTGGGGGAGGGGGTCAGAATTGCGGACTTCGGCGCGTTCACGCGTCTGCTCGTAAACCCAGGACGGCTTTACTTGCAGGCGTTGGGCGACTTGCGTGGGGGTGAGTATTTCTTCCATGTGGGGTGGAACTGCTCCTTTGTGTGCAAATTGAGTGCAAAGCGATGAATAAGCTCTGCGCTCTGAACTGTTTAGGGTTGAGCATCGGTTGCGGAAACCTGTACTCAGGATTTCAGTGGTCTCGCATCAAAGAGCCATTAGCTCGACTTCGAGGCGCATCAGACAATCTCGGACGTTATTCCGTGAGTCTTTGGCCAGTCGCTCGAAGTCTGGCCCGTTGCCGTTGCCGCCTTCGGTGTGCCAAACCCTATCGAGGTAGGCTGCAATCTCCCCGGCCAGGCCGTAACTCGAAAATTCTAAGACTTTGCAGCGGGAGAGAAATCTGCGTTCTAGCCGTTCGGTATCGTTCGCGGTGAAAATCCAGACGGTGTTGGGGGCCGGATCAGTCGAATCCAGCTTGGATAGCAGCGACAATTGCGCTGCGTCTGTCATCTGGTCCGCCTCATCTGCCAGTACGATGTGGAAGCCGCCAGGAGTCATCGGCGCGTACCAGCATTGCCGCACGGTATCGTCGATGCTTTGTGCATTGCACTTCTGCGAGGGAATCTTGTGTAATTCCGCGCGTAGCTCGATGGCCAGTGCCAACGCCATCGTGCTCTTGCCCACGCCAGACGGCCCAACAAACAACCAAGCGCCAGACACGGGACGTTTGCAGAATGCGGCCAGAACCTTCTTGGGACGTTCTAGCCCGACGAAATCGGCGATGCGCAATGGCCGATACTTCTCGACGAGAGATTGCGGGAATGCGAGATCAGCTTGCATGACCGGAATCCGTTCCGAGAATTTCATCGACTCGCTGTCTGAGAACATCGGCGAGCAACTGGGCGTCGTAGCACGAATCAAGAGGGTCGGCTGCGAGTGCCTCCCGCAGCCAGTTCTTTAGGCGAAAAGTGATGCAGGGGTCAGAGAGCAATTCTGGGATGGCGGGTGTGCTCATTGCACACCCCCGGTTTGCGCCGTGACTGCGCCTCGGATGTAGTCGGCGGCTTTCTGCGCAGCACTAGCGGCGGAAATCACTAGCTTGGAATCGGCTCTGAGACGTGCAATCCAAGTTTTGAGGTATGCGGCGGAGTTGGCGAGAGTGCTCTGTTCGATGCCAGCGACGCCGCACAGCATGGCGCTACCCATTTCTGCAATTAGCTCTTCCTTGCTGTAGGACTCACTCCCAAATTGTTGGGGAACGTCGAATCCTTCTCTCTCAAGTCTCTTCGCGTGCCCTGTCGAGTGAGTTAGCTCATGGAATAGCGTGCTGTAGTACTCCTCTTGAGAAGCGAACGCCTTCCGCGATGGCATTGTCACCACGTCGAGCGAGGGGATGTACGATGCCCGCGAGTCTTGCTCGAACGCGGGAGGGTTCGGCATCCCGCTAACGAGGGATTCGGCTGATTCGATGGGGAATGCGGGAGGAAGTTCGAGGAGTGCTTTCAATCCCTCGGTTTGCTCCAAGTTGAAAACCGTGAAGTAGCGGAGAAAGGCAAATTTGCGTTCCTCGATCTCGCCGCCCTCTGCCTCTTTTTCGTAGGTGTCGAATTTCCAAAAGACAATCTTGGTTCCGTGTTCGCCTTTGCGAACGTTGCCGCCTAATTGCTTGGCCTGATTGAACGTAAGCCAAAACTGCGAGCCGTATCCCTGGAGCGCAAGCAAGAACACGTTGATGCCGCGATAGGGCTTCTTGGTGACTAGGTTTGCGGGTGGCAAGGTGCGCCAGGGTTTGCGCCACGGGACACACCCTCTCTCCAGTTCCGCGAGAATCTGATTGGTAATGATCTCGTAGACAGATGCGTGCGGCCTGGGGGGACTTGCGGGAACTACAGGTGAATAGACAGACTGACTTACAATCGGTGAAGCCACGTTGCACCTCCATTGTGCAATTGGGTTAGGGCTTGTCGGCTGTTAGAAGCAGTCGGCAGGCCCGTTTGTTTTCACTTCTTGCGAATTGCCTCGCGTGCGCGCTTCACGTCCTTCGGTGTCCAGAGTCGGATTCGCAGTTTGCCTACTCGCTGTAGCGGGGGGAAAGGAATCCGCTTTTCACGGATCAACCGTTGCAAATTCGGTTGATGCAATCCGAGCATCTTGGCCACCTGGGACGTGGAGTAGCGCCGCATGATATATACGTATATCACTTTCGCAAGACGTGTCAAGTACCAATTTGCAAAAAACCGATGATTTTCGGCTGATTTTCTTTGGATTTTCTAGTGATCTGCGAGAAGGAAACTGGCCGCGCAATTCGACACCAACTAATCTTGCATTGTCCCCATTTAGGTAAGAGGATTCGTTTCAAAAAAACACAATTTTAATAAGCATGCTTTAGCCGGGACAGATTTTCTAATTTTTGAGATCCTTTGTAAGTGCCTTGTTCTCGCAGTTTGGTTGCGCTATCAAATCTCTGCTCCGCAATGCGGACAGCGGCTCGGCTGTTGTTGCTGAAATGCTGTTTTCCAACCCTCTATTTCCTTTTTATATTCTCGTCTTTCTTCCCAAAGCCACCACGTTAGGACGGCCCAGATAAGAAACAGGATGGTCCAGAGGGTTGCCGGGTCTCGCGCAAGGCCAACCACTATTCTCTTAAGGATGTACCATCCTTCGTAAGCGAGCACAGCCAACGGTGGAACAGCAAACAGGAGCGACCACTTATTCTCACGGAGATGGCCCTCGCTCCGCGCCGCGCCTATCGCAGCTAAGCAAACGCCCGTTAGCATAAACCAACCAATGAAACGAAGGACCCCAGGGTCGTCTCCCGGGTCTCCGGCCCATCGCAATAGAGACGATGGAAGGAACGCTAACGAAGTGAGGAGAATGACAAGAAGTACCCCAATGACGTACTCATAGCGTTCAGATGGCTTCATAGTTGCGCCTTTAACTTACCTTTCCCACCTCGCTGTTTCGTTGGAATGCTGCTGTGTGCTCGGATGCTCTCTCGCTGTGGCCAACCGTCTGTGCAACTCCTCGATTTGGGCCTCCAACTCAGCTTCCGTGCGCTTTGCCGTCCACGACGAGCCGGGCTGGTATCCAGCTTCGCCGTACCCAACCAGGTTGTGAATCGGTCATGGAACATCAGCCAGTCTCGCCCAACACAGGAGGATAGTGTGGGAACGCGGACTCGTCTTTACGCCATGATACTTATAGTCCGTGGACGTATCAACGGTGAGGTTGCCAAATATGACGCACCGTGAGTCCCCTAGATGTCCGAATCAGATTTGGCAGGGCCGTCCGCAGCAGGCGGCAGAAGCTGAAGGTGTCTCAGGAAGAGTTTGCGGATATATGCGGCTTGGACCGGACTTACGTTGGCGGCATTGAGCGGGGAGAACGAAATCTCTCGCTCGTCAACATTGAGAAAATTGCGAGGACATTCCAAATTTCATTGTCTGAACTATTTCGCCGGGTTTGATTTAGGCCCGCCACCCGCGCTATCCTTCGCGGCCTATAACTTCGCAACTCACGCAAATCCGCTCCGCGCGGCGAAAACCTGCTCGCCGGACTTCGTTCGTTTGTGACCCTTCTTTGGTCATTTCGGTTCTGCCGCGAGACCCGGCCCAACAGCCAGCCACTCCCCCTACCGACCAATTTCTGGTAATCGTTTCTGAATTCAGAGCATCCGCCGGAAGCGTTCTTCGCGGCTCAAACTCTTTTTGACGTAAAGGTCGCTATGCCGGTGGCGGTGACGTGCTTCCTGATAGAGCCTCTTGAATTCACTGTTGCGATAAAGGGCGCGAATCTGGTTCTTGTCCAGAGTGATGCCGTGGCGCTGGAGAGCCTCCCGCAGGGTCGTACCGTCCGCCATGCTGCGGGTGACGGCTTCGAACCAGGTTGCGCGCACCGGTGGGCGGCCCGGCTTCCTAACGCCGCGTGGCCTCTCAAGAGTGCCCTGTTCCCGTAGGACCGGCTCTAGGTTGGACTTACTGTAGCCGCGAGGGCGCTTGGGCCGGAAATTCCGGGCTTCGGCGGGCTCGGCTGACGGCTTCGAGGCTCGCTGGGTTGGGTGAGGTGGCGTCGGCCAGTTCGGTGGGGGTTCCTGTTCGGCGCGGTTGGCCTGAATCCAGTGTTGGATGAGGCTGTCTGAGGGATTCCTGAGGCCTAGGGCACGTAGTGCCGCCCTGGCCACGTCTTCGTCACACATCTGATCTAAGGCTCCTTGATTGTTGAATTGTCTGGAAGAGTCTGCCGGCGGGTTGGGGGTTGTTAGCACAGTGCTATCAGTGCCAGAAACACCCCAAATGGGGCGGCTTTGCTTGCCCAACCAGTTTCTTTTTCCAGAATTTTTGTTAACCCTTTTGTTTTCAACACTGCATTGTCAACTGATTTTGGGGGATCCTCGTAAGTGCTTTGAATTTCAGTAGTTGCAGATAACTATGCCAGAAACTCGAAACGGAATAATCTCTGAGTAATCTCTGAGGCTTCTGAGCAATAGGCTCATTAAGATATGGCTTGATTCTTCTTGAAGGAAAGGGGCTGTCCCGCGGAATCGGGGGGAGTCCTGCGCCGGTGGGCCGGGCCCACCCCTAATAAGAAGCAGGCCCCCCGGAGTTTGCGGGACAACTAGGGGGCCGCTCTCCAGTCGGCCACGAGCTTCCATTTTCTTCCCAAGTCGTATTGACCGATTGCGGAGGATCCAACCAAACCTAGAACTTCCAGGTCTTCAAGGGTTCGGAAAGCAGTTGAATGAGGCAGCCCGGTCTCTCTTTCAACGTCGCTCGCCGATGTGGTCTGATCGCTAAAGCGTAGTGCTCGCAGTACCGCCATCCGATTTGGAGGGATGCAGTCCTCGGCAACTCGGACAACCGTTCCAAAGTCGGTCCAGTCCGGCCGCTCCTTTCCCCGGATGATCGCCAGAGCGAGGAGCAACTTTCCCAATTCCTTCCCCAGCCGAGTGCCGACTTCGGGTCGGGGAAGATACTGGATCACTCCGTTCCGATCTCGGGCAACATGAGATCTCGCCTTGGCAGTGAAAATCGCCAGCTCAATGAGGGGCTCTCGAAGTTCGGGCGGAATGGATGCGCCGCTAGCCGTCGGCAGGTCATTGAGGTAGCTCGAAACTGCGCCTTCGATTTCTCGCCTCATGGAGCTGTCCACACCGATGTTGCTGATGGCTTTGCGTACCTTGTCTTTCGAGTCGGTGCTGCGAGCGCGGAACTTTATAAAGCGCTCGCCCAGTTCCTGCTCCACGGTGTCTGTCCGTTCGATCGCAAGCGTCGATGCTGCGAGGAGCGTAAAGCGAGCCTCGTAGCTGATTCGCCCAAGATTTCCCCGACCCTGATCGGTAAACCCATCGTAGGCATCTCGAAGGCTGGCAATGACGGCGCTCCGAGCCTCGGCCCGCATTCCCAGCAATGGTGCGAGGTCCTTGATGACGAGCACCTTTTCATTCAGCTCCGGCAGGATACTAGGGTCCTTGTCGGGTGACTTGGGGTCTCGGTAGCCACTGACGAGCGTGTTTTCGGTTAGATTGGATAAGAAATAAGCATCGGGGCGATTTCGGAATGCCCTGAGCAGTTCCGTTTTACCAGCGCCACTGGCATCGATGATGATTCCCCACAAAGGATCACCGGGAATGTCGTGTGACTTATATACGCCGAGCGTAAAGTCAACTACGTCGCGGTCCTCGGGTGGGATCGAGAGCCATCGGGCTAGGTCGGCCCGAAGCTTCTCGATGTTTGGGGGTGTTGAAGGAGTTTTTGTTTCTGAAAGAGTTGGTACAGCGAGGGGTACTTCAGGAATGAGGATCGTGGACAAAGTATTCTCCGGTTTTTCGATTATTGAGTGCTTCGCTCATTTTGCGGCGAAGGAATTTTTGACTAGCGAATATTGCGGTTGCTGGAACTTGTGCTCCGCGCTCGAATTCCAGCTCTAGTTCACAACCGATGTGCTGAGGGTCGCGGAAAACGAAGCGGACCTTGCCATTGCTGGTGCTCTCGCAATGCGAGAACTGCAGTTTGCCACTTGCGTGCGAGTAGATCGCCAGGGGAAGCCGCTCAGTCATGAAGGTACTTTCGGCAATGCCTCGGAGGACTCGGTTTTGGGATGATGACAAGGGGTCAAGGTGCTGCGGCAGTGCCTTCATGCCTGCCTCATGCGGAATGTCAGATTAATGCGCTCGCCGATTGGCCTAACCGTCCTGGGCACCCAGTGCTGCCACTCGGAATTGGTTCGACCACGCATAATTAGCAGATCGCCGTGGGCCGGTAGGTACTCGACCGTCGTGGATTTGTCCAACATAGAGCCGCTAATGATTTTCGCTAGCCTGAATGGCCGCGTCGCTCCGAGTGTCAGGCTGGTGATGGTCGGCTCCGGGTCGCCGTAGTCGTCGTCGCTGTGCGGCGAGATGTAATCCTTGCCGTCCCGGTAGCGGTTGATAAGGACAGCGTTGAACTCTCCTAATCCGGCTGCGCCGATTTCGCGGATCACGTCTTGCAGGTAGTCGGGCATAAGAGCGCACTTCAGCACGATCCCTTTGGAATAAGGGTAGTCCCAAGAGCCATACCACGCTTCAAGTCGCGGGATCGGCTTGCTGCCGAAGAGCTGAATGTAATTTTGATGGAACTCTGACTCGGCGCGGATGCGCTCTAGAAGCGCGTCGGCCCTCTCTCGGCTCAGGAAGTCCGGAACCAGAATTACGTCGGCGGCTGGGCGCGCATCAACTGTTGGCTCGCTTGCCGTTACATGTTCGAGATCGTGGTTATTTGAAATTTCTGTCATTCGGTTTTCCTTTTGGTACGTAAATTTTCAGGTGATTGGGTTGGAGTTGCCTGCGGGTCTTGGCCCTCATGCCGGGCGTGAACCTGCTTGTGCACGGCCCGGTCGAACCTCTCCAAGGCCGGAGCAATTTTCTGCATGAGCATCGCGGCCTCCACTTTCTCGCTAGCAGTCCGAATTGTGGGAGAAACCTCTTGCACACCATCTGCGGTCAACTCAATCGTCACAACTGGGCTTGTCACTATCGTCTCCTTTGGAATTTTTCTCTTCATCATGGTGGTCCACCAACGTCTCAGCGGTGTCCGCGTCGACCCCTTTCTCACTCCGCTCGTGTTTGAGCAGAGCTTGTTCGTCGCGGTCGCCGTAGCAGTCGTCGAGGCCGAAGGTTTGCTGGTCGAGCAGGTCTTCCGGTTTTCTAGCAACGCGCCTATCAATACCCGTGTGGTCAAGGTCGCGGTCGCCCGGCTCATGGTGGCTAGCGAACCTGCTGTCAGCGATATCCGCTGTCCCGTCAAAGTCAACGTTCGGATTTTGCCAGGGCCTGATTCTATCTCGCCCAGCGGCAGTGCGTTTGCGTCCGCCGATTTTTTTCGCAGTTTGCTGTATACCGTCAACGATTTCCAACTCGGTGGAACCGAGAGCGCCTGTCAGGATGTTCTTCCCGGCAGCCCAAACCTTGTCTGCCGCCTTTGAGAATTTTCGCGCCTTTGGTGAGGTAGGCGAATCGGTTGACGGAGCCATGCCACGGGTCATGGCAAGATTCTTGTACTTCAAGCGCGCGGCCCAGTTTGGCGACCCCGCAGCCGGGGCGTCGTTCATGAGACCGCAAAGCTCGCAGTAGCGTGCCTTTCCGTCGCCCCTGGCAAAATCCAGTTTGATGAGCTTGAAGCCGTGCTCGCAGGCTGGCGGTGAGCAGGAAGTCCTTCCCGCCACCACTAGGTTCAATTTCGTCGTATTGCTAGCAAGTGGTTTGTTTTCATAGTGTTGCTGGATTCGAGCCGGACTGTATTGCCCACTTTGTTTCCGCGCCCGTTGGTTGCCCCGCATTCGTCCTTTCCGTTGACAGCCGCATGAAGTAACGCGCCCACTGCGGAAGTGATCCTGCCTCACTCGCTTGAAACGGGGGTGTGGTTCGTTCTTTTGGCAGTCGCAGAGCGCCTCCCAAAAGGCATGACCTTGCGAGTCCCGATGCGAGAACCTCAGAATCGTAAGCGAGCCGCTGTGCTTGCTGCCGGGGAACCTCGGCTGGCTGATGGCGCGACCTACCCGACGTCCAGGAACAGAGGTTGCTGTTCCCACTTGGCTGTTCTTAGCGCTGACTGCAGGAGCGGCCGCTGTCTCAGGTTGACCTTTTCTTTGGTGCCGCCGAGAGAGTTCCGCGCGGATGCGCTCGCACATGCCTGCCTCCCTGGCTAGCCCGTGGAGTTCCTCGGTGGTGAGCAACCGTAGGTAGTTGGGATCTGCTTTTTCCATTTGCATTTCCTCCATAAAAAACAAAAAGGGCGGATCGGCTTGCGCCGGTCCACCCTGTCGTCGTTCGATTTGGTTTTCTTGCAGGAGCCTCTTGCGAAGTCCCCATAAAAAGCAAAAGGGCGGCGAGAGTTAGTCTCTCGACCGCCCAAGCTGCTTTGATTAGCGCTGCCTAGCCTGATCTAGACAAACGCCGGGTGCGCCCTTACATAGACACACTTCTACACAAAGGGGGAATTTCACTGGTGAAGGCTGCTTATCTATAACAAGTGGGTCTAGGTGCGCTATCTATAGGCTCGGCTGTCTGTCAATCCGCTGAGGAGGGGGTCCGGCAGCTATATATATATATGCGCTGGACAGTATTCTCCCCGCGTGCGCCTTTTACTCCAAAAATATGGGTGTCGGATCAGCGTGTGCACACGCAATCTCGACCTAATACTTCGATGCTCGACACCCGAGAAAGGCTTTCCGCCTTTTTGCTGATTTGCGTTGCGCTGCAAATCAACCTTCAAACAATATCGCAGTTTTTTACGAAAAGCAAATAGCACTCCTGCTAGAGGGCAACGGGGCCGAGTCGTTCAACAAGCACCTTCATCCTTTGCTTCGCAAACTCGGTTTGAAACGTGGCGGTATGCACGGATTCAGACATCATCGAGTGAACACTTTAGTCATGGCAAGAGCTCCAATCGAGGTAATCAAGAAGTGGATCGGTCACGGAAGCGAGGAGATGATTCGTCGCTACACTCATCTTCGTCCTGATGTCGTGCGGGATGAATTTGCCCGTGCCTGATTTCGCTCCTGAAAACGCGTCAAAAATCGTTGAGATTGCCCCCGTTGCCCCACAATTAGCTGTCGCGGTATGATGCAAGTCCAGAGTTTACAAACTGCTGGGAGATCGTCCAACGGTAGGACTCCAGATTCTGGATATTAGTAAAGTCGAGTGATAAACCGTTCGGATCGTTGCACTTACGTCAAAAACAGAGTCTCTTAGATTGCCCCTCAGATTGCGCATTGGCGGTGTCAGCCTTTTCGATTTCCGAAGGTTTGAAGCAGAGAGCTGCTCCACAGAATTTCCGACCAGCTCGTGGGAGGCCTTCGTCCCTTGCCTCGACTCGTGGGATTCCGCCGTTTGGATCGAGATTGACTACGAATCCCTCGGCTCTGCCTCCATCTCCGGCGTCGAGCCTCTCACCAGGAGGAATGCTGAAGGCTCGTGTCGCCGAATCATGCCTCTGATCGAATCCGCTCACATCGGGCTGCTACCATGCCCGAGCATTCAAGAGATTCTTCTCGGCACGCAGAGAGCCTGACGACCCGCTCGTTTTGGCTTTGAAGGCCAGAAGATTGAAGGATCGCTGATACGCAGTTTATTCACAGCCAACCGCAAGTCACTCATTCCAAACAGCTAAAACCAACGCACTTGATTCGAGAACAAGCGCACCAGAGCCCCGAGGCGAGCTTCGAGATCGCGGGTCGAAGGCTTTTTTCGTTTAGTTGGTAGCGCAAAGGAGGAGACGTAGCCTCGTATTCCAGCCTTTATTTATAGTTGAGATAAACTTCATTTAGAGTCGTTCCGTCTGATGAGACTTTGGAACCAAAAGCGGCATGGGCACGATACTGGCTTCCATCCTTCAAGGTCATACCGATGCCGCCTAAATACAAAACACCGAGCGGCGGTTTTTGTTCTACCGAGACGGTCACGATCGTTACCGCGTCGGGGATTTCTAAAGCGCTTCTTATTCCGCCTTCCGCCATTCTCCTTCCGACTGATGGCATATCGGCTGCCCTCACTTTCAGCAACATGTTTTCCGCGCCGCCTGCGTGGTAGCCAAACGCTTTCCCCTTCGCTAAAAATTTAAGGTGCAAATCACCCATACAACCGCCGCTTATACACTCGTCTGCCCTTTGAGCGTTTCTGAACAGGTCAAGGGTAACGGTCAGATCGTCCATTTCGGATGGAGGTCGTAGTTCGCCGAAATGGGATTGTGGAGCTGATTGTTGAACACAAAGCTCCCGATACCACAGGTTTCCATCGCAAGAAATCTCAAACACAATGTCCAACTTTGGCTCTTCCAGGGGGAGGAGTAACATGCGAGTTTCGTTGGCTTCCGACCTATTCTTATTGGACTCCACAAGCTGAGCAGCAATGCCGAGCGTACTCGATAGAATGATGCCGATGAGCGATACCCATCCCCATTTGGTGACCTTCTCTACCGTCGTATCGGTTTCCGCGTCGCGTTTTTTCTCTTTGAAATTCTTCAGCAATCCGAGTATCCCGAACGCGCCCGTTAGACCGATTGACAAGGGTCTCCAGATTGTCAGAAAGCTATTGCTCAGCCAGGTGAGAATATGATGGATTCCGCTTTCCATTGAGACGCAAACTCTATCACCTTTATTGCCGCGATAGACTTCGCTCTAGAGTGGGATAAGAACGATCCTACCATTGGTCCGCCTGTCGATGCCGTATTGATTAAGCCGACCATCGGAAACGCAGTCTTGGCCCAGCGGTGCGGTGCTTGTAGATGTCCCAGAGGAATACGATGGTTGAGAGAATTGCTCCCCACCACGCGACGATGCTCGTCGGAGGCACGAGGGCAACTCTCATTGCAGGTTTTTCTTAGTAGCTTCCGCTAGACTCTCAACCCGCGTAGCGAGGTTTCCAATCACGTTCTCTATTCTCTTCAAACTGCCTCCATCATAGGTCAACTCTTCGTCGCTCAACGTAGCGCCAACTTCGTTGGTCTCCTCAATTGTTCTCTCAAGACGTTTATCCCCGCATAGGGCTATGGTGAGTTCGCCCAACGAAGAACTGATGTCTTCAAGATGCTGGTCAAGATTATGCAAAGAAGGTGCCGCCGTTTTTCCTAGAGCGTACCCGATGAGCAGCGCGAGAAAAACTAGCACTATCGTGAGAGTCACTTCGTCCAACTTTCTAGCACCTTCATGTGAATCACCTGCCCGTGACGGCAGCCGACCAAACCGACGCGCTATTACTTGAGTTTCCTTTTCTTCCCCTTAGCAGCCACTTTTTCTATTTGAACTGGTGTCTGTTTTGGGAAGCCGCCGAGACTTCTAACTTCTTACCGAGAATCAAGAACTTTTCTTCGAAGATTTTGTCTATCAATTTATCGTTGACGACTGTCGCTGCGGCACGAATCGCGAATAAGCGTCGTTGCAAGAAGCCAAAGAATGTGCCAATTCCAAAAATGACGGCCAGACTAAAATGTATCCCGCCCAAGACTCTCAATAAATTTGTCTTCGGCAACTCTTTCGCGAACAAGGGAATGAACAAAGAAGCGACCAACGAGTCGGGCCAGGGATAAGGGATTCCGCTGACTTTTGCAATTCCGAAGTATGTGAAAGAGAAGAGCAAAGCGATGTAGACGTAGATCACCCCAAACGAAACAGCCCCTAAGACCCAAGCCCACCTCGACACGAGATATTCATCTCTCAAAAAACCCGTAATCATCTTCCAGGTCTTAGCTTCGTTCCATCTGTTTTTCAGTTCCTGTGAAGGGGTTGTGTTAGGCGTGAAGGCATCGATTGCGGCCACAGCATTCCCAACAATATTGAACATCCCGTCGATGCCCCTCTTCATGTACGGGTCGAAGAAAAGCATTACTTTTAACAGAACGAAAATTCGACGCGTGAGATGCAGCATCAAAACAATCAAACAGACCCAAACGATCTGAATATGGGTCGCACTGAGTAATAAAATGCACCAAAGGAATGTAAATCTTCGAAAGGGTCGAAGCAAAAAGTTTAGAAATTCTTTCGTTCTCTCCTTAGCTCCAGGCGTGGCGGGTGCTGCTGTCGTGGGGGCTGGTGGAGGGGCAGGTAACTCCTTCTGTTGGACTACTAGAGTGTCTACGGATTGATAAGCAGCTTGGGCTTTGAACCACGTATTGAGCGCCCCGAGTGCGCGAAAGAACCAATACAGTAATTTCCAGAACAGGACAAAGGGAAAAGCACAGATGTATAGCAGGCTGCGGAATGGCTTCCAGAAGCCCGAGCCTGACGCAAAAGAGAAAATGACTAACAGGGCGAGAAGAATCGTCTCTGATACCGTGAGCCGGAGGTAGTCCGCGCATCTGGTGACAAAACTCGATTGCATGTTCAAGATGAATAGTGCGCGTGACCAAAAAAGGACCGCCACAAGAAACGTCGTGATTTTTCGAATACTCTCTGAAAGTGCGGCCATGCAATACATTACCTATTCGTGAAGTCTATCATTCAAACTCGAATCGCGCCTGTCTTGATTGCTATGCAAACGGTGTGAGTGTTAGTGTCTCGGAATCGTGAAACCGAAGCGCCCAAAAGTCCAGCTGATTCGTAACCCCACTCTTTTTGAAATAGGAAAGTTGGGTCAGGCTGCTGAACTTATGGGCCTATTAAGGACAGAGCGCCCGTACTATCAAGTTGGAGATCGGGCCGCCGAGATTCTAGCTTGAAGCCGCCGCTACATCCATCCCGTGTTAACATCACGCCTTGTATGCCGCAAGACATAGACTGGTTCATGAAGCCCGAGGCGCTGTTCAGAACAGCCCTGTGGCTGCTCGGTCCATTCTTCACATGGTTTGTCGGCAGAGCCATATTGCGGCGCTACGAAGCGTGGGAGGCTGCACAGTCCGAATCGAATGCCCGCGCTACGTTGACCTATCTCTATAAAGCCCTCGACAACCCGCCTACGTTGCTGGAATCGCTTGCTTATATAATTTGTTTCTTACCGATTCCCATTTTCGTCGTCGCGCTTTGTCTTATTATGTATTTTTCACCCCGGCCCCATTGGGCACCAGTTTTCCCCCTCGACCCCGATACGGCGTATCAAGTACGCAGGACAACTGGTCTTGTGTTATCGCTTTGCTGCTATACGGTATTCGGAGTTCTGACGGTTCACGGAATCAAGACCGCGTATCACCTCCGTCATGGCCAAGCGCGGTATCATGCGAACTACAGGGCGGGAATACAGAAAAGGATTGATAAATTGCTCAAGAAGTTCCCGCAGGTACGGAACGACCTACCGCCGAAGTCTGTATAAGCAACAGAGACCGATGCCCGACGAATTTTTGAAGGGCCATCGCCAGCACCAACACAACCGACCCAAAGATTGCAAATCCTAGGCTCATTATTTTTGTCCCCACAGGTTACGTACCCTTATCGTAACTCAGCTTTTGGGATAGAATCCGGCCAGTTGAAAGAGTCAACATCAGCAACCGCCCTTTATTTATGAAGTGAAGGAGTCATCCGTGAGCGAAACCAGCATGGGAATCGAACTCGCTAAGGAAATTGGCAATTGGTTCCGAACCCATGAGTATGTCGCAATCTGGTTGGAGGGAATCGCGCTGGTCGCGATCTTTTGGCTGGATTTGAGCGACAGGCGGGAACGGCGCAGAGAGCAGGAACGACAGCACAAGGAAACGCTTGAACAGTTGCGTATTTCTCAGCAACAGACCGATGCGGCCACAGAAGCCGCTCTGGCTGCAAAGAAATCGGCGGATATATCGGTTGCCCTACATCGCCCACTTGTGGGGCTTTCTGGTGTCACGCTAAAGACTGGGCGGGGTACGAGAAACTGGGATATTGCTTTCGGTCTCAAGAATTACGGAACGTTACCCGCATTCAGCGTTGGTCTCGCAGCCAGCGTCTTTACAGACGATGTTCAGCGCACCCAGTATACAAACCCCACTTCCATCCAAATCATGCCGTCGAGCGAATTCGAAGCGATTCTCCGGGTTGATTGGGGCGAACCCGATGTACAAGCCGTTCATGCTGAAACTAAAAAGATAAGAATCCAAGTTCAGGTTCCCTACCAGACAGAAGACGGACGTAGATTTGAATTCGCCTCAGAAGTTTATTTTAAGCAAGGCTAGTTCTCCACGGACAAATCAACCACTAAGACTTTATGACATGATTTCTGATTCCGGTCGCGCGCCCCTCCCGGACAAATAGGATGCAATACACGTACATTGTATCTAGGATACGTTGACCCTGATTGAGAACGGGAATGGGATGTCCAACAAACGCCGTGCGCAAAAACCAATTCCGAAAGTAGCTTCAAATTCCGCAACCCCAAAACGACTCGCCATTGTCAGCGCGGTGCTGGCTTTATTGTCATACATCTCCAAGGACATCGTTACCGATCACGTCAAGGGTTTGCACGATTCAATCGAGAAGGCAGAAGCAAACTTCGACAAGGAAAGTTCCCGATCCCAGTTGTACATACAGGCCCTTACAATCCAACAGGAATTGGAAACGATAAAAATTCAGAATGACCCGAACATAAAATTGCCCAAAGAGGATTTGTCCGGCTACATCACACTTGCAATCGCTCAAACACGCGGAGTCGAATCGCATGTCGATGAGCAGTTTGAGAGTCTTTCACACCTAGTGGATGCGTTGCCTGATATACAGAGCAAAACTCAACTCCGTCACATGGTGGACGAGGCCAAACGCAATATCGACCAAGCTAAAAAGAGCGGCCAAGGCGCTTTGAAGGTTACGACTGACGACGACAAGCTTCACTATATCAAGATTCGGATTGCTGAAATTCTTGAACTCTTTCAAGGAATTCAGATTGTTTTAATTTCCGATCTTGCACTGAAAGAGGCCCGTCGGATTGAGAATGTATACGAACTACGGATAAAGCTATGTACTTGGCTGACTTACGCACTCGGACTGTCTTCGCTTCTGCTTGGATTGTTCGCGGCGAGTCGTGGTTGGAAAAAATCGGAAGCGGCTTAAGAGTAGGCTCACTTTCGTCGGGTCCCAGATTTTCTGCTCTCCTCTCGTAACTGAACATTTTCTTTGCGCTCTCTATCAAAAACCGGGCATTCCTGATTTTCAGGTGGGACCGTGGGCACCTTTCACAGACATTTAATACACTTCGAATCATTTTGCAGTTTTCCTCTGCTACAGATATGGTCCGGCCCAAGCGAGCGAGGAAATATGGATATGGAAAAACTCTTAACGAAGGAAAAGCTGACAGCCATCTCTGAAAAGATTGCGAATGGATTGGAAGAGAACAAAATCGTCGGATGCGCAAACATGCTTGTTTACGCGATCAGGGAGTCGTGGTTGGCCGGGTTTGAGGAGGGGCGCAAATACCCGAAGCCTTTCGGACCCGAAGATCGCGCCGAAGAAGCAATCTAAGAAACGCGCCGCATCGACAGCATAGCCTACTGAATCATTCGGAATAGCAGGTACATCAGGGATGCGAACGCGAACACTCTCAACATCAACGCTTCAAGAGCGTCGAGCACATCTATAGCATCTCTAAGTGCGTCGAGAATTCTATTTTTCAGATTTTTAAAGTGGCGTTTTGCCACGTTGGTCACCGTCACGGTGAGTGTTGCAGGCGAGGGCACACTCGCCGGTGGGGTGTAAAGGCCGCCTCCAAAATGCTAGCACAGTCCGTTCATGGTGGCTACGCTTCTCGATCTCCATCAAAAACCTCGCGGCATTCCTTCTTATTCAAAGCTGTAATCACCGCACTGGTCTATGATCTTGGCATGCGCAGGAATCGCCCGCTTGCTTTGCATTGACCTCGATGGAATAATCCCGCCATGATCATTGCAGACCGCCTCCGCGAAATGCGCGAGGCCAAGCAACTCTCGCAAGGGGACATTGAAAAGCGCACCGGCTTGCTTCGTTGTTATATTTCCCGCGTGGAAAATGGTCACACTGTTCCGGCCATTGAAACGTTGGAGAAAATGGCTCGCGCCTTAGAGGTCCCTCTCTATCAACTCTTCTACGACGGCGAGGAGCCGCCCAAACTGCCGAATCTGCCCAAGCGCAAGATGTCTGACGAAATCGCATGGGGTAGCTCAGGCAAGGATGCACGCCTTCTGGGCAAGCTTCGTCGCTTAATGGGCAAGGCGGACGAAAACGACCGGAAGCTCGTTCTGCTAATGGCTCAAAAGATGGCTCGGCGGTAATTTCAAGGCAAGACAACGAAACTTTGCAGGCATCAACTCACTTCTGGGATATCGCTGGCCCCGAGCTGCGACGGGTGTTTCCAGGGACGATGCGCGTTCTTGAGCAAACTCCGTTGCTCTCTTAGGCTTCCCGCTCTCTATCAAATACTTTGCGACACTCTTTCTTGAATAGTCTCCCGTTCGGAGTCTTCGAAAACATGTTCGGCCCAAAATTGTTTCGCGCAACCTCTTCGAAAGTCAGCTTTGGGTTTTTAAAGCTGTAATCACCGAATTGACCCGCGATTTCGACCTGAGCGGAAGTCATTCCCACGCTCTTGCGTTTCTTCGGCTTCGCTTTCGTAGCGGAAGTGTAGCACCAGCCGGGCGGGTGTAGAATCTGATCGTCTATCAGCCTCGAAGAATGCCCATGATTAGAATTGCTCGGACCAAACCACGCCCCGGTGGGGATGAGGAGCCTTGGCAGTATGGCCGAGGATACCAACTTGCAGACCCCGCTTTAGGTAGTGAATGGCATCACGCGAAGAATGCGATCTATGTACAGACCCTCAAGGATGCTGCCGACCAGATTCAGCATCGTCATTTAGCTATCAGGATGGGCCGCGCTGGCTTGCGTCCTTCATTAGTTCGTCCAAGCGGTCTGCGAATTACACGCTGAGTCCGTCTGCTATTCATCCTTCCACAACGTCAACGTCCCCACTTTCAGATCGAGATACATTTCGGCGTTCATGTCCGTCTCCAGAAGGCCGTGTCTCTCAGCGCAGTGCTTCTTGAATTCCGCGTAACATCTCTCTATGCGCCACGCGGCCATGTCAGGGAGTCGAAAGCCCCAATCACATTCGGGCGTTCCGCAACGAATTATCGTCGTATGGGTATCAGTTTTAGCAAGCATGAAACTCTGACCCAACCTTCCTGATTTTAGGAAGTCAATCCGTCTAGTCCCGCAGGAGCCAGGGCCATCGCCAATTCAAGATAATCTTCCAGATTTGGCATTCTCCGGTCGATTCTTAACTCTTCTAGGACCCATTCCGTGCCCTTCTGGACCAAAGTCGCTTGGCCGTAGAATGAGAGCGGAACTATCTTCTCTTGAGTTTGCGGTGAAGCAGTCGCGGTCGAATAAACTTTCATACCGCCAATTTGATATTTTGGGAATCCAAACTGCGGGACGCAGAGATTACTAACAATCACCTTCGCCTCGCATTTCATTTTGAACAGAACTGTCGAGCGAGGCTTGTCCACGTCTTTCCAAATCGCCGCTTCGATGTCTTCGAATTTAACAGACAGGACACTTTCTACGGAAAGGGATGCGCCGTCCTTGTCTTTAACTATTCCGAACAGTCCGAAATCCGTTGCTTCGATTTCATGTATTTCGCTAACCTTAGCTTCTATTGCGGTCTTGTGAGCTAATAATACTGCTTTAGCTTCTTCACTCTCCACACGGAGGGCTTCCCGGACAGTAGCCGACAATCGTTGTTGGATAGACCTGTTCGCTAAAGTGATGTTGCCGACACAATTCACCACAGTCTCAAACTCTTTCGAGTGAATTTGAAAGCCTTCCGTGAGAAGGCCGTCGTCTGTTACGACGATCGCGTTTACGTCAGGGACTCCTCGAACTGCTTCCAAAATGGTGAACATTATCATCGCGTCTCTAAAGCCTTTTTCCGAAGACCGCTCGTTGAGAGACTCCCTGGATTTTTCAAATGGAGGCACACCTTCAATTGACATTTGCAAGAGCCGTTGAACATCTATCTTTGGGAGTGGTAGGACGCCAATTCCCATCTCCTGAAATTTCTTCTCAAAAGTTTTGTCCATTGTAGACGTGTAAGCATCGAATCGACCCAAAATAGTGTCGAACTCACCGTAGTTCTGCGCGTAATTCTCTAATTCTTGGTTAGCCCGTACAATGCGACTCCTGGCCTGGCTGGTTTCTCTCTTGCGAAATCTGAGATATTCACGAAAATTCACTTCCGTCGTACATAGCTCTATGCCTAGCTTGTCGCGCATCTCAAGCAAACGTGCAAGATCGACGTTTTCTAGACGCGGCCCCAATTGAAAAAGGACGGTTGACTCCAAGAATACTCTACGCGGCCAACTCATACGGGAAGCCTCTAAAGCGCAAGCATGACAATCCTGTTCTCGCGCAGGAATTTCATCAATTTTTCAATCTCTCCTAGAGACAACCATCGTGGCACTTGGGAATTCACATGCAAGGCGCAGGACCAACCTACCAGACATTTGGTCGAAGTAAGTAGCGATGGGCGGTGCCGTACCGAACTCCCACTTTAGTTGCACATCTACATCAGAGAAGAAATTACGTTTCAGGCATTCCAACATTTCGACGCCGGATTGCGCCGTCAGAAATCTGGCAAGATCAGGGGTTTCTATCTTAACTCCGTCGCAGTCGAAGGTGAGCGGCTCATCGGTGAGCAGCCTAACGTAATCGGCGTCCTCATTTGGGTCCACGTGTGCTCCGCCTTCCGTATTGGCAAGAATAAGGACAACCTTCTTTCTCGTATAAACCAACTGCCTGCCAGGCTGTGACCGAAACGAGAACACGGTGCGATTCCACCAAGGACCAATGGAACTCATAGTGTGGTGGGAGGAGCCAAGGTCTACGGCTGGCGCGAGAGTGGGTCCAGGCCCCATCCTCATGCCTACCGCAAACCTAAAGACTTCCTCCTCATCCGGCTTTGATTCTTCCGCGTGTTCCAATATCTGAAGGTCAAGACCGTTTGGCTGTACTT
>Ga0207062_1015_pt1 | contig 50038 bp, 39 predicted proteins | sample Alteio_BWMinCont_28_FD_153266 | JGI IMG/M metagenome (GOLD analysis project Ga0207062, IMG submission 153266) | Enriched cells from forest soil in Barre Woods Harvard Forest LTER site, Petersham, Massachusetts, United States -... | ecosystem: Environmental > Terrestrial > Soil > Temperate forest >... | reverse complement strand
TTGCGGTCCAGGCATTCGCGGATATAGGCGATAAGCTGGTTCCATACGAAAAGACCTTTAGGATGGATGAAAGGCATTCCTGGTGCTTCTTCCTTCAAGGAAAAGAGGCCAAGCCTAGGTCCGAGAAGTTTATGGTCGCGTTTTTTTGCTTCTTCGAGCATAGTCAAATGCTCTTTAAGAAGCTTGCGGTCGGGAAAAGTAATTCCGTAGATGCGTGTCAATACATCATTTTTTGCGTCTCCGTGCCAATATGCCCCTGAAAGCTTAAGGACTTTGAGGGCTTTGATTTTTCCTAGATTCGGCAGATGCGGGCCGCGGCAAAGATCGAAAAACTCCCCTTGACGATAGCCTGTCAAAGCAACGTCTGATGGGAAACTATCGATCAGTTCGCATTTGTATTTATTGCCGGCAAAAATCCCTTTGGCTTCCTCTTTGCTGCGGAATTCTTCCCTTTTAGAAATGTAATTCTCGTTGACGATCGTTTGCATTTCTTTTTCGATGCGCTCGAGGTCCTGGTCGGAAATATGCAGGTCCCCGAAATCATAGTAAAAGCCTCCCTCTATCGGCGGGCCGATTGTCGGTTTGGCATTTGGGTATAGGCGCAGCACTGCTTGGGCAAGGACGTGTGCAGAAGTGTGCCAGAAAACCTCTTTGCCCTCCGGGTCATCAAAACCCCATAAGATCACCTGGTCGTTGTTTTTCAAAGGGGTTGTCAGATCTTTTGTCGTCCCATTTATAGAAGCTGCTAAAGCTTGATGCGGACCTTTGAGATGGAGCTTTTCAGCGAGATCTTTTGCTGTGGATCCTTCAGGGAGTTCCAGCTTGGATTTGTCTTTGAGAATAACAAACATGTCGACCTACTACGTTGGTGATAAAAAATGGTATATTAACCGATAGAGGACGTTTCGTGCAATGTCTCTTCTGGCAATGCAATCAGAGATCAAGTACTTGAAGGTGCAGAGAGATATGTTTCAAGGCCGATCACCTCGATATTTTTGTCGAGTTTAAATCGATCTTTCCCAGGACAAAGTACTGTTAGAGAATCAAGATTGAGAAGGTCGGTCGCTTGCTTCATCGATTTCGTCAGGGTTGGAGCGTCTGCATATTTCACCTCAAATCCAAGGCGTTTCCCATTTTTCAGCACCATCAAATCTAATTCAGCTTGATTATGGATAGCCCAAAAGTAAACGTCTCCACTTGCAGCTTCAGTATGACGGATTACTTCCTCAATGGCAAAACCTTCCCAAGAAGCACCCAATTTTGGATGGTTCCATAAAGAATGACGATCTGTGATGCCCAGTAACGTATGCAATATGCCGCTATCTCTAAAGTAAATTTTTGGTGATTTTACCTGTCGTTTTTGGATATTTTCGAACCATGGTTGTAACTGCCTGACCATGAATGTGCCCGTAAGGATGTCTAAATATCGCCGGATTGTCGTATGAGAAATGCCTAGGGAAGACCCAATTTCAGAGCCATTAAAGATTTGCCCATGATAATGGGCAAGCATCATCCAGAATCGACGCAACATGGGTGCAGGAATCTGAATTCCCAAATTTGGGATATCCCTTTCAAGAAATGTACTAACATACGCATTTCGCCAATCGATGCTCATCTCTTCATTGTTTGCCAAATAAGAAAGCGGAAATCCCCCTCGCAACCAAAGCCTTTCTATATCGCGAACTTCTGGATATGAAAATGGGGTGAGTTCGATATACTGAATACGTCCGGCTAAAGTTTCTGAGGATTGTCGGATCAGATCACGGGAAGCGCTACCTAGAATAAGAAATTTCCTTTCCTTGGTTTGATCAACAAGAACTCTGAGCAAAGGAAAAAGCTCTTCCTTTCTTTGGATTTCATCAATGACAACATAACCTCGAAGTTCTTCAAGGGCCAGCATAGGGGTAGAAAGTTTTGCTAAATCCCGAGGATTTTCAAGGTCAAAGTACGTTGCCTCATCAGAAATTTTTTGCGCTTCAAGGTATAGTTTTGCAAGCGTTGTTTTCCCACATTGCCTTGGTCCAAGAATAGCGACGATGGGATGCACTGCGAAAGCTTTTTGAATTTTTTCGAGAAAGTGTGTTCGTTTTTCCATAGCCAAATTGTGAAAATTGTGCGTTAAGCGTTCAATTTTCACAGTAATCTAAAGCAGTTTTTTTTACAACTACTTTTGAGATAAAAAATTTTAACGATGTAGAGGGATTCCAAAAAGGGATTCAAGGCTGTTTTCGTCGCTACTCTCCCTCTTGTCAAAGATAGAACTCAGCTTGCGTCCTTGCGATAGCCCTGGAGGCGGCGGATTTTTCTCTAAATAGGCGTTGATCTGCTGCATTCTAAGGTCGGGATTGGGGTGGGATTGGAAGATTTGCATGTCACCGCCCCCGCCTTTGCTGGCGGCTTTTAATGTTTGCATCACTGAGACCATCGCATAGGGATCAAAGCCAGCTGCTTGCATCAGTTTGAGTCCCCAAGTATCTGCCTGGGATTCATCCTCCCGGCTGTATTTCATTTGCATTGCCTGATTGACAATGGCTGCTATTTGATAAGCGCCGGCAGATTGGTCGCTGCTGGCAGCCGTGGCGGCAGCGTAAGTAAGAATTTGTCCAAACTGATTTGTGGCCATCTGCTGAGCTGAGTGCCTTTCAATCACATGGCCCATCTCGTGGGCTAGAACACCCGCCACTTCGGCTTCAGTTTGCAAATCATTGAGCAAACCTAAAGTAATAAAGATCTGTCCGCCAGGAAGGGCAAAAGCGTTGACAGTGTGGTTGTCCGCCAGAAGATGGAACTGGAATTTCCAGGGACTGTCCTTGGCGACAGTCGACTCAACAAGACGCTGCCCCAATTGCTGGATAAAACGGGTTCTTGGATCGCTGCTGCTAAGTTCGCCTCCCATCTCTTTGCTCATTTCCGGAGCGGACTCTAGTCCCAAACGGATTTCTTGGGCGGGAGAAATGGAGACATGCTGTCTTTCTTTGGTGACCGGATTTTCTTCAACATGACTCATGTACATCACCCAGCCGACAATCGCGATGATAGCAGCGATGATCAGGCGACCCATAAATCCGCTGCCTTGACGTTGATTTGGATTCGATTCATAGTATGGCATAGTGATCACCTCAGATTGTAAGACTATGTAGCATTCAAATAATTCATATAGGGCATCCGCCTCTTTTTGTCCATTTCGATTGCCAGCGTTTATAGAATCTGTTATTCTTTAGATTCTTACACTGGAGGAATTGTTATGTCTGTCAGCTCTTCTTTATTGCTTACACAAACCCGCAGCAGCTTCCTGCTTTCGGCGCTGCAGATTTTGGGTGCCTCATTATTTATTGCCTTGTGCGCGCAGATCCGCATTCCGCTTTTTTTCACACCTGTTCCTATAACAGGACAAACATTTGCGATTATGCTTATCGGGGCCACGATGGGGAGTCGGAAAGGCTTGCTGAGTGTAATTGCTTATCTTGCCGAGGGTGCTATTGGTCTCCCAGTTTTTACCGGCGCACATTTTGGTTTGGGCTCCCTTTTAGGGGTAACAGGCGGATATTTCGTTGGATTTATGCTGCAGGCATTTTTAGTCGGGTGGTGCATTGAGCGTCAGCGTGTGTTTAATTCCCTGAATACGTTCTCGATTTTATTGGCATCATGTGCCTTGCAGCTTGGCTTGGGAGCTCTATGGCTTTCTCAATTTGTAGGCTTTGAATACGCTTTGGCTATGGGTGCTGCGCCATTTATTGTGGGCGAAACCCTTAAAGCCTTAAGCATCACAGCCTTTCTAAAATGCCTAAAGTCTTAATCTATCGGGACAGCGGCGCTGATCCTATTTGTCTCGGGTTTTTACAATCTGCCTTGGCCTTAGAAGGGGTAGACCAGCGTTATACTATTGGCTGGGCAGATAAAATCATGATGCAGTCCGAGAGTTGGATCAAAGACACTCGTTTATTAATATTTCCCGGCGGTCGCGACATTCCTTACCATAGGGCGTTGCAGGGAGGACCTAACCGCTCTATCCGCAAATTTGTGGAGGATGGCGGCAGCTATCTGGGAATTTGCGCGGGCAGCTATTATGGAAGCGCATTTATCGAATTTGAAAAAGGCCACCCGTTAGAAGTTATTGCTGAGCGTGAGCTGAAGTTTTTTCCGGGAATTGCGCGGGGGTCGGCTTATGGGCACGGAAAATTCTGTTATCGAAGCTTGCGCGGAGCGCAAATTGCCTCCCTGAAATTATACCCCTCTTTATCCTCTTCTGAAACATCTGCAGCCTATTATAATGGCGGTTGCGCTTTTGTGGAGGCTGAGAATTATCCTAATACGACCGTTCTTGGACGCTATTCTGAAATTGAAGGGCAGCCGCCAGCCATCATACAATGTGCTGTCGGTTCAGGGAAAGCCCTTTTGTGCGGTGTGCATCCAGAACATAGCTCCTTATATCCCGCCTCTAAGGATTTTTTCCACGAAGAGCTATTTAATAAACTCCAGTCCATTGAACAGTCGCGTCGGGAGCTTTTTGCAGATCTCCTAAAAGTTATTGGATTGTAATACACTTTCACATATCCAGCTTTCTCCAGTCTTTGCCAGAGACGGGAGACGCAGAGAAATAAAAAAATAAGATTATTAATTAAAAATATCTTGTCGCTCTCGATCTTGCTCACTTCGTTCCTTCAATACGGCGAAGTTGGCGAAATCGTGTAAGATCTTTTGCAAATTGCGGGCCGACCAGGGGGTGTGTAATTCTAATTTCAATCTCTGGTAATAGTAAAAAAAAGTTGTTAAAGCTATTAATAATCTTGGAATTAATTTGTAATTTATTCTATTCTTAAATTCTATAAATTAATGTGGGGGTACAAATGTTAAATTTACCCGGAGCGTTACCAGGCGCGTTTTATAGCGGAATTAACAAATTATATAGTGGTTGTTTTAAAGCCGAAGAACCCTGTGAAAGAAAATCTTTGGAATTGATTCCATTGACTGATCAAGTAAAAAATAATTTAATTGAAATGAAGGAAGAGGCTAGCAATGCGAACTCCTTAGAGGGTCCTACCTGTCCGTTTAATCCCTTTCTTCTAGAGGAGGTAATACTTGTTATTGGTGAGAATGCCAAAACTGACCTTCCGTCTTTGCAATTGGTTAATAAAAAATGGAAGGATGTTACAGGCGTAGTATATGCGAAAATGTTTTTAGAAATTCAACATCTTGTTTCTGGCAAAAGGAAATATGAAGAGTATATGGACACATACGGACAAGACCTAGGCCCTGAAGTCGTCCCGCATCTTCCTTACAAGGTATATGATGATCTCAAAAATAACCTTTGCATGGTGACTTGGTACCCTTTGGCAGTTCCAGTCAAGAATGAAAAAATAGGACTAGTTTTGATGGTGGCTCCCGCAGCAGGGGTTATGGGAGAGCTTGTCCAAAATCCCAAGAAAGGAAATAAAACCTGTTTTGCCTCAGACTCCTGGTTTGACGGTATTAATGAACCTAGAGACATTAGGGGAGGTAAATGGGTGGTGACCTATAAGGCCAACATGCACAAAGGCATTAAATATGCAGAGCAGGCACCTAAAGCCAAGGAGTTGGGGAAAGGGGCGGATGTGGTCGATTTTGACGAGACTGTATTTGCAGTTTTTATGCATTATGTCGAGAAAGGAGAGAAATGCTTTTCACGTAATCCGGCTAATCATGATTATTCTTTGGTGCGCACAAAAACGGTGTCTAAAGATGGTTGGAGGTTCGTTTTGGGCTTCGGGCCCTCTGGCCTCTATGTCAGCAACCCCTACGACTGCGCCTACGATAGCATTGGCGTCGCCTTTTCGCGGAGTCCATTGACACTTGAACATTTGGGACTTTAAAAAATTGGCCTTTGGGAGCTTGTGACTTGGACATTAAAAAAAAATAAAATCCGGCTTGCCCGAAAAATTTTTTGGAAAAAAATGCCTATCTTAAATGTTCATAACTTTCATGTAGCTTTGCGTACCCAATAAGTGTAACAAAGAAACAAGTTGTTCAATTAATATCAAAAATGTTAGAATCATATAAAACCATAAAAACTGGAGGATGCAGAGATGTCAGCTATTGACTCGGTCGATGTGAAAAAATTAAGAGATGAATGTAAAAATTTTTCTTTGACCCTCTCTTCCCTTCTTCTTGCTCTTCTTCTCCTTCTTAACCTTCTAGGTTAATCCCCATATATCGCTATTTGCTTCTTTGCAAAACTAATCGCAGTAGTTTTGTGTAAACTACAGCTTATTATGAATTTATTGAATATTTAATTATCATGGTGATTAACCATGTTTTAAGGATGGATTATAAAATGAAAGTTTCAGGATTAATGGGGTGGACGATCTGGATGGTGGCATCGATTTTCTACGCCTATCAATATATTTTACGAGTGATGCCCAACATTATGTTGGAAGATATCATGCAGCAGTATCAAATTGACGCTGCAATATTCGGTCAATTTTCCGGGTTCTATTATATCGGTTATTCATTGCTGCACTTGCCGGTAGGAATTATGTTAGACCGTTACGGACCCAAAAAAGTGATGTCGGGGTGCATTCTATTGACTGTTGTAGGGATGATGCCGTTAGTGTTTTCTGATTATTGGGTATATCCTATCGCGGGTCGGTTTTTAATCGGAGTTGGGTCTTCAGCGGCAATATTGGGAGTATTTAAAGTTGTACGCATGGCCTTTAGTGAAAAATATTTTGCCAGGATGCTGAGTTTTTCCGTGATGATCGGACTTCTTGGCGCGATTTATGGCGGGGCCCCGGTCAGTTATATGAGCGACGCTCTGGGCTACCAGACCGTTATCAAATTTTTAGCTTGCGGGGGGATTGCTTTAGCCTTTATCACTTATTTGGTGATTCCTGATATCACAAGCAAGCCTCAATCCGCTGTGTTTTCCGATGTAAAAGAAGTGCTTGGTAACTATCGCGTAGTGCTGATCTGTTTATTTGCCGGATTGATGGTCGGTCCATTAGAAGGTTTTGCGGATGTATGGGGAACGGCTTTCTTGAAGCAATCTTATGGTTTCGATGCAGCTTTAGCGACCAGTTTGCCTTCCATGATCTATATAGGAATGTGCTTTGGTGCGCCCGTCTTGAATTTTATGGCTGAAAAAATCGGCAGCTATTTAGGAGCGATTGTCGCTGCCGGTGTGACGATGACAATTTCCTTTTTGTGCTTGTTGGCCTGGCATTTGTCTTCCAGCACAGTCAGCATTAGCTTTGTGATTGTGGGAGTATGCTGTGCGTATCAGATTTTGGCAATCTATCAAGCAACCGTGTATGTCAGGGAAGAAGTCGCAGGGTTGACGACAGCTTTAGCCAACATGATCATCATGGTATTCGGCTATGCTTTTCATACAACTATCGGAACAGTCATCAATGCGATGGGCGGACCGAGTGCTCCGGATGCTATGTCCTATGGCATGGCTGTCATCCCCATTGCATTAGGGATTGGGTCGATCGGCTTTATTAGTTTGATGGTTACCGCTAAGAAAGGGCGTGAATTGCAGACGGTGTAGGAATTGAAGAGATTAGTTTCGGGCACGGGCACGGGCACGGGCACGTTCACGATTTCGTAATCAGCACTCCATCGTGAACGTGCCCGTGCCCGTGCCCGAAACTAATATTATCATGCAAACAGAGGGGCCGTCGCGACATTATGCAAATCTACTTTGCCTGCAAAGGCATTGTCGAAAGCAACTTTGAAAGTGCGCGTTTTAGGGGTCATTTCTACGCGATGCGTGGTCAAAGAATTGTTGACATACGGAAGCGCCAAAGCATCTTCAAGGGGTGCCTTCTTTTTGAAATGCTCTGTAATTTCCCTCAGCCTTTCCGAACTGTGGTGCACATCTGAATCAGTTGTTGGATTATAACGGAAATTCAGAGTCACAAGGGGTTTATCTTTTTCCCAGCGGCGCACCACATTATTGCCGTTAGATGCTTGAAAAAAGTGGATTGAGGAAGCTTTATTCGGATCGGCGGCTGTCAGATGGTAAGCGCCGAGCGGAGACTTGCTCTTGGCAAACGTTTCGACTTCAGCGACATTTCCAAAATTTTCGAGGCAATAGCGATTGTAGAAGCAGGCTGGCATACCGTTTATTTCTTTAGTATTTCCGGAGCAAACATTCATGGCTACGCTTAGCCCTTTTGAGTTTTGGCCTGTTGTAGCGCCTATGAATCCGGGAACGTTTACTTCAACAGTATTATTTCGATGGTCTTTGAAGCGCCGGTTGACGACTAAGCTTTTGGTTCCGGCAAGGCCGAAGGACATCCAGTCCATATTTCGGGCAAATTTCAACCCTTCATTTTCAGTGCTGTCAACAATTGCAGTACATGCGACAGTGGTGGCTGTAGAGGGGCTCGTGACTTTAGATGGGCTTTTAGCCTGAGCGCTTTCCGGCTGAAAATGCAGTGAGTCCGGCATCAAGTGCATATACATGATATCATCGAGGGACATCTTCTTGGGGAATTTCCACCAGTTCTCTTTTGCCCATTGATTGTATCCTTCCAGAAGGCCTTGCATCTCGGTTAAATATTCTTTGGGGATATGGCTTCGAATGCGATCGAGGCAGAGAGGTTCAAGCTGATCGGCGCGAGGTTTGCCGCCTAATCGATACATCGCAAACTCATATCTCTTCACTAGGCTATTGATCGCATCTCCGCAAAGATATCCATGAGCTTTTCCGGCGATGTAGGGATTGTCAGCCTCAAGGGCAAGGATAGGAACATCCCCATCGTAATAGAGTTTTCCACCTTCACATTGACTTGGCTTATAAGCATGATTTTTCATATCATGATGAGGGCTGATGGCAATATCTAAAAAAATATGTGCGACAGTCCCTATAACACAAGCAGTCAGGGCGATTAACGATCCAGCGCCGATGATGCAAATCTTGGCTGCAAGTCCAACCGGAAGAAGGACCGCAAAGGGGGTGGCGCACCCCAGGCCGATTCCAAGGGCCAGAAGAGCAATTTTAGCAACTTTCATGGTCAAAGGATGATCATGAATCCAATATTCGATTTTTTCAACGGCGGCTATAAATTCAGGCGGAGGGCCTTTTTTTGTTGGACTAACCATGAGATTTCCTTTATTATAAGATAACTATTAAATAAAAAGAATATAGGTTTTTTATTAAAAAGTCAATTGAAATGGACTTTTAAAAAATTTATACTAGTTTAACGATCAACCGTTCATCATAAAGGTTTTTTTGGACATTCTAAAGTTAGATCAGCAGATCAGTTTAAAAATTGACGATCTTGGAAGCCATGGCGAAGGTGTCGGTCGCTATGAGGGATTTACAATTTTTGTCGAAGGCGCCTTGCCCGGAGAAACTGTAAGAGCTCAAATTATTCAGCTTCAAAAAAGATATGGCCGCGGCCGTTTGTTAACTATTGAGACGCCATCAAAGCATCGGGTAAAACCGCCATGCCACCTCTTTGCTAAATGCGGCGGATGCCAGTTGATGCATCTGGATTATGGGCGGCAGCTCGAGATAAAAACAGGTCGCGTAAGGGATGCTTTGCAGCGTATCGGAAATATCACAGACGTGAATGTCTCCCCTTGCATTGCTTCGGAAAGCCAGCTCGCCTATCGCAATAAAATTCAACTTCCTGCCAGAAATACTCCAAATGGGATTGCCTTAGGATTATATGCAGTTTCGTCGCATGAGCTTGTGCCTATCGATCACTGTCAAATTCATTGTGATATCGGAGATCAAGTTTATGGAGAAGTTTTATCCATTATTAAAGGTTCCGGCATTACAGCTTATGATCCGGCAAATGGAAAAGGGGAACTGCGCCATGTCCTTATAAAAAGCGCGGTTGTTTTACAGCAAGTCTTAGTGGTATTGGTGACTTCAAAAGATCATTCGCCACTCCTTTCCGCTATCGCCAAATTGATAATGAAAAAATGCCCCCAGGTTAAAGGTGTTGTGCATAACATCAACCGGGAAAAGGATAATGTCATTTTGGGAGATATCTACAATGTTTTGGAAGGTAGCAGTCACATCGATGAAAAGTTAGCCGATCTGACATTTAAAATTTCTCCAGCCTCATTTTTTCAGGTAAATCCTGAACAGGCTGTAAAGCTCTATGCGCAAGCTTTGGCATTTGCGGAATTAACCGGCAGAGAGACGGTATTAGATGCTTATTGCGGCGTGGGAACGTTATCATTATTTTTTGCGCGGAATGCAAAATCGGTTGTCGGCGTGGAATGTGTTCCGGAGGCGATCGCAGATGCCAAGACAAATGCAAAGGTCAATGGAATTGAGAATGTGACTTTTGTCTGCGATAGTTCCGAAAGGTTTATCGGCACTCTTAAATCTATTGACGTGGCTATTCTCAATCCTCCTCGAAAGGGATGTGCTCCTGCGCTTTTGAAAGGAATCGCGCGCGCGGGGCCAAAACGAGTGATCTATATTTCTTGTGATCCGGCAACATTAGCCAGAGATCTGGCACTGTTGCGCTCTTATGGCTATCAAATCGATAGCGTACAGCCCTTTGACATGTTCCCTCAGACCGCCCATGTGGAAACAGTGGTAAAGCTGTCACGAAGCTAGGAAAACATTATCGTTGCTATTTACAAATGGTTAGGTTATAGTACTTTAGCTAGCGTAGACGAGAAACGCTCGTTCTTCAATAGACAAGGTCTTCTATGAATCTACAAGAATTTATCAATCAAGAGATGTTTTTCTGGTTTTGCGCTCTTCTTGGCAGCGGTATGTTCATCATTCAAATGATGTTGAATTTGATTGGAATGGGGGAAAGTGATGATGTTCAAGGTGATGATGCAGGGCAGTTTAAATGGATCTCAAGGCAAGGTGTGGCTGGATTTTTAATGATTTTTGGTTGGACAGCCCTCACCTGCCAAAAAGAATTTGGAATGGATGGTATTCCTACAATGACCTTTGCTTTGTGCGCAGGGGCATTAATGATATTTGTTATAGCAAAAATTTTAAACGCCACGAAAAAACTCCATAGTTCAGGGACAGTATTTAAGGTCGAGGATGTTATCGGCTTAGAGGCTTCTGTGTATCAACGCATTACAGCAGATGGCATTGGTAAAGTGACTCTTATTATAGACAATTTCACGCGAGAGATCGATGCTCTTTCATACAATAAGATAGTGATCAGCTCATTTACCCAAGTGAAAATCATTAAAAAATTTGATGACAACACAGTTCTAGTTATTCCTCTCTAATTAACCTTCAAAGCTACTTATAATCAAAAAGGACGTTAAATGAATTATAGTTATGTATACCTAGGGATAACAATCCTAAGTTTTTTGCTTTTTATTTTTGCAATGGCCATATTTTTGGCAAAACTATACCGCCGCTGTCCTTCAAATAAGGTATTGGTCGTTTATGGCCGTATGGGAGGAAGTCAGACTGTCAATTGTTTTCATGGCGGAGGGACATTTGTGTGGCCGATTATTCAGGGTTGTGAATTTCTTGATCTGACTCCAAGAACAATCCATATTCCTTTAAGAGGGGCGCTATCGCATCAGAATATCCGTGTGAACGTGCCAAGTACGTTTACTGTCGCTATTGGGATGACCGCGGAAGTGATGAATAATGCCGCTGTCAGACTATTAGATCTGGGCCCAAAAGAAATTGAATCGATGGCAACCGAAATTATTATCGGTCAGCTACGCTTGACAATCGCTTCATTGCGCATTGAAGAGATCAACCAAGACCGTGAAATGTTTCTGGATGCTATCAAAAAGAATATAGAGCCGGAATTGCACAAAATTGGATTGACTTTGCTTAATGTGAATATTACCGATATTACTGATGAGTCGGACTATATTGAAAGTATTGGAAAGAAAGCTTCTTCAATGGCTGTGAATCAAGCCAAGGTCGACGTTGCGGAACAGGAAAAGCAAGGGGATATCGGCCAAGCTTTAGCTGTAAGGGATCGCAGAGTATCTGTAGCGGGATATAATGCCGATGCGGTCAAAGGTGAAAACGAATCTAAGGCGCAAATTGCCATGACCAATGCAATGCTAGCTGAAAGAGAAGCAGAAGCCTCACAGCGCAGTCAAGTGGCCAAGCAAGTTGCTGAAGCTGAAATTCAAAAGTCACGGGCTTTAGCTCAAGAACAATTCCTGCATGCCGATGAGATTGTTCCGCAGGAGATCAAGAAACGCCGCATTCAAATTGAAGCTGAAGCGGAATCACAGCGCAACGTATTGATTGCACAAGGGGAAGCTGAAGCCATTTTAGCCATTAAAACTGCTGAAGCCGAAGGGATTGAAAAATTACTGGAAGCTAAAGCTAAAGGGTATAAAAAGCTTATAGATGCTTGCGGCAATGATGCCAAGAGCGCTTCAACCATGCTGCTCATTGAAAAGCTTGAAGAGATTGTTGGTTTGCAAGCTGAAGCGATTAAAAATATTAAAATCGATAAAATCACAGTCTGGGATAGTGGTAACGGTCAAAATGGATCTTCAACTTCCAACTTTATTAATCAATTTGTCAAGTCCTTGCCAGCGCTACACGACGTTGCTTCCATGGCTGGGCTGGAAATGCCGCAATACCTTGGAAAAATAGAAAAAAACTAACCTTGAATGTAACCCTGCTGCGAGACGCAGCAGGCCACATTTCCGCGACAGAAAGTAATTAGTTCATAATAAATTCCGGTTATGCTATTAAAGGATTTAGTGTCAAAAGGAGTTGTTATGTTTAAGCATTCAAATCCCATGCAATTTAGATTCCATCCTTGGCATGGCCTATCATTAGGTGAACCCTCTCCAAAAATAGTCAATTGTTATATTGAAATGGTCCCTACAGATACTTTGAAATATGAATTGGATAAGGTGACAGGGTTGCTGAAGGTCGACAGGCCCCAAAAATACTCGAGTTTATGTCCTTCGCTTTATGGCCTGCTGCCTCAAACTTATGCTGGAGATAAAGTCGCCAAGTATTGTGCAGAAAAATGCGGGCGTCAAAATCTTGTAGGGGATGGAGATCCTTTAGACATCTGTATTCTTACAGAGAATGTCATTGCGCATGGAGATATTATCGTAAGGGCAATTCCGATTGGCGGATTTAGACTATTGGATGGTGATGAGGTCGATGACAAGATTATTGGAGTGATGGTGGACGATCTTGTTTATGGGAATTTTAAAAATATAGAGGATTGCCCGCAGAAAGTCATTGAAAGGCTCAGACATTATTTCCTTACCTATAAAGACTCGCCGGACAGAAAAAGCTGTAAAGTTGAAATTGTGGCGACGTATGGCCGTGAAGAGGCTCAAGAAATTATCAAGCTGGGCGCCTCGGATTACTGTCAACTTTTGAGCACAGCTCCGGATAATTTCCCTCCATAAATCTAAGAGCCTGATCATAGATTTTGAACAGGCTATTAGAATTCCCTCTCAACATTAAAACTCTTTTCCACTATACTCGGCTCTTTAAAAAAGGAGAGCTATGAAAAAACACATTACTTTGCCAAGCTTAGCATTGAGCTTATTATTAAGCCATTTTCCACTCATAGGAGCCCAGAAGGAGATGTTAGAGCCGATATCAATAAGTGAGATATCAATGTTTGACCTGCCTTTGAATCCGTTTGTTATTGAGGCTGATCAGGTCCTTGAGATTATTCAGAAATCCGGCATTACTGTTGAAGAGCTTTTGCAGCAGCTAGTTCCGGTGGCGCAACAGTTTGCCCAGCCTTTTGTATCCAATTACTATGTGGGTGTTGCCGGGTTAGGAAAAAGCGGCGCCATCTATTTGGGTGTTAACCTGGAATTTTTGGGAGTCCCCCTTAATCAGACAGTGCATGCCGAACAATTTCTTGCCGCGCTTGTCAGAAGCCGTGGAGAAAGGGAAATTGTTGCGATTGCTCTTTCAGCTCCTCCTTGCGGACATTGCCGTCAATTTTTGAATGAAATGGACGAGAAGGGAGACCTCCAAATATATGTTAAAGGCAGCTCACCGGAAAAGCTATCGAATCTATTGCCAAAAGCCTTTGGTCCGCAAAATTTAGGTTTTTCCGGTTCCATGTTGTCCCCGGTCAATGGCGATTATGTGTTTACAATGGATTATTCCCTGAGAACTTTTGCCTATATGGCAATGGTGAATTCTTACGCTCCTTGTACAAATGCTAATTCCGGCGTGGCTCTTCAAACTTATGATGGACGTATTTACAATGGGTCTTATCTTGAAACTGCGGCATTTAATCCTAGCCTTTCTCCTTTGCAAGTCGCTTTAGTGTCATTTGTAGCAGATGGCCGCAACTATTCAGAAATTTCTTCTGTTTTGCTGATGGAAAGAGAGGATGCGATCATTAGTCAGGAAATGGCCACTTGGGAAGTGTTGAAAAATATCGCTCCGCAAGCTGAATTGTTGATCGAGAAAAGGATGATGCGTAATTAATTAGTTCCCTTAATTGGGCTCGGGGCAGAAATAGTTAGTTTCGGGCACGGGCACGGGCACGGGCACGTTCACGATATTTGTTTTAGACACTCAAGTTAAGTCCGAAAAAAGTGTAAAAGCAATAAACTAAAATCGTGAACGTGCCCGTGCCCGTGCCCGAAACTAATTTCTTCTGCCCGAGCAAGTCCCTTTTGTCCCTTGGGCTTATTTGCGGGCAAAAAAAAACCTCAGCCTTTCGGCTGAGGTTAATGGAGGGGCGTCGATTAGAATCCAGTTTGTGCACCGACAACAATTGCGTTGTTGTTGCTGTTGCAATTCTTTCTACCGGAAACATATAGATAGCGGTATTCAAGTGTGAGGTCAAAACAATCACAGTAGTTATACCCTAAGCCGACAATCGCTTGTGCGGCAAAGCCGTTATTGTTTTTCTTGTGGTTTCTTTTGCAGCTGTCAGAATATGAATAGCAGCTATAGTCAGAATAGTCAGAATAGTCAGAATAGTCAGAATAGTCAGAATAGTAGCTGCTGCCGCTGCAGGAGCTATAATTGTTATTACTGTCATTGCGGCGGTGGTTAGTTCCTTTTTGTTGGGCATAACCAACACCAGCGCCTACATATGCTTTCCATGGTGTGCACTCAAATGGCAGATCATAGAGAACATTTGCCATGTAAGAGACAGTTTGGGCATGTTTGTTGTGGTCGCGATTTGAGCCATAGTTTGAACCATAGTTTGAATCATAGTATGATGATGAGAAGTCATCACTGCAGTCTGAACGTCTATGGTGCTTTTTTCTTTGGTTGTTGCGATAGGCGATTTCACCTTCTACACGCAACCCACCGCACCAGCGATAGCCGATACTGCCACCGACGATATAGCCAGTGTCAAATTTGCCTTTGCGGTCGCTGTTTCCGCCGTTATAACCTGAGCCGCTGGAGTGGTGATGATCTTTGCCAGAGATATTCAGCCAGTTAGCCCCGCCAAAAACACCGGCATAGAAATCATCGTCTGCACTCGCTTGTGTTGTCGAGAGTGCAAATATTGCCGCAAGAATAAACAAAAAATTTTTCATCGTGTAATCCATTAAAGAGTGTTAAATCTGTTAACTTGATTCTTCATTTTGCGAAACATCTGCCCCAACGAAAATCAAGAATTTGTCCTATCAGTTAAGACAGCCTCATTTTACGAATTTTCTTCATTTTTTCAACAACAGTTTATTTTTTAATATATATCTCGTTGAATTTCAGTAACATCAAATTGAATTTTGATTTTATAATGTGCTCTGGTTTTACTCAGGAAGCTGCCCTATTCCTTAAATAGCTCGTCGATAACCCCTGAAATTCGCTAATAATTAGAAAATTATACCTTACAAGATATTCTGGAGCTGGTTGCCATTTGACAGGCGTTTTTTTTGCCCCATTGGCATGACTTTTTGAAAAGTTAAGCAGCCGCGAGATGCGGCTTTTTTACTCCTGCTGCGAGGTGCAGCAGGAGAGGTCTTAATCTTCATTTGGCATGGCTTTAATGGCCACTTTAGAAAGAGTTTTAGCAAGACTTGGCAGTTCATTTGGAGGGTTTGGAGGAGTCAAGTGGTCGATATGGGGTGAATTTAGAGTCGCTTCCAAAGAAGAATCCGGAAGAGAATCGAATGTATTTTCTGCGATATTGATGATCAGTGGTGATTTAGGATTTTTTTGAATACTGTCGGAATGAGCAAGGGAGAAGCTGTGATTTTCGAGGGGTGATTGTAAGCTGCGGCGTTTTTCTTTAGGGATTGTTGTCCTGCCCGGAATGACATCGAGAGCGCTTAAGCTTTGGCTTGAACGCTGTATGATTTTTGAAGAAACGGTTTTTTTCGTATCGGAAGAATGAGTAGGTGAATGGCTTTCAAAAGAAAAATCCTCTGCAGATTTGAATTCGATGTCAGAGTTGCTGGTTCCTGCATTGCAAATTGAATGAGGCGCATAGGTCCCTTTTTCCTGAATCCAGTCAGTGTATAATTCAGGCTTGTTTGGAATGCACTTTTCCACCGTTGCCATTTTCAAAAGATATTTTTTTACTAAAGGGTCTTTATCAAAATTTATCGAATGAATGATGCTGCTTCGAGCATTTTTTCTTACAGAAACATCGGGAGCAAGCATTGATATTTTAATAAGATTTTGAAGGCATGTTAATCTTATATATGCATTAGGGTCTTTAACTTTTGGTTTCCGCAGGCTTAGTTTTGAATTCAATTTAAACCTTCGCGGAATTCTAGAGTAATTTATATAAGCCAATAATCCCGGGAGTTTTGTTTGATTTTTATCTTCCAGGTTGGATCCGCGCAATGCTGCTTTGCGGATTTGTTTTGTTGCTCCATTTATAGCAATATCTGTAAGGGCTTCAATGCTTGTGTATAAAAAATTCCATCCAAGCTTTCTATTTGCTTCAATTGCTTGCAGCATATTTTCAAGGGAGTGAATATCTTTTGAGGCATATTTGCTCATTTCCCTGATGCGGATTGATTTTTCATACCAGCTATGCTTAATATTTATCTTAATATCGTTAAAAATTAGAGCAAGTTCTTTTTCCAATGCTTGACCATCTTCAAAGTACACTGCAGTACCGGCAAGAATAAAGTGGTAAAAGCCGCCAAATATGCCGATAAGCTCTTGCCTGTCATCTTTAAGCCTCATGATTCCTTCCAGCGCGAATTTCGCATAATAGGACAGGCAAGGATCGTCATGCCGGTTCAACATTTTTAAGCTTTCAATAGCAGCTTTAAATTTACCCTTCAGCTCTTCAGTAATGCCATTAGATAGATCAGCGGCATAATGGCGTAAAATTAATTCAGCCATTGCACCGTAGGTTTTAGCAAATTCTATTTGAAGTTCCACCAGCTGATGTTGTTGAAAGTCTGCGTTCATTTTTTCCTGTAGAGATGACATTGCTTCCAGGAGACCTTCATAATATTCTTTTGAGATTGGATCGTTCTTAATAATCTCTTGTAAGCCTTTCAGTGCACGGAATTTTATTTCCTGATTTGCAATAGCTGTGAGGTCTATTAAGCCTAAGCGTGCAGCAGCAATGTCCAGCATTTCCTTTTGAGGAGAGTTTCCGATGCCTCCCTTGTGTTCCATTTCTTCAAGCTTTTGAAAAGCCCAATCCTTCATTTCTTGATCGCCGCGGCTTTTATTGAAGCGGACAATAAAATCTTCCAGACCAAGTTGTTTCCATTCTTGCGTTCCTTGGAAAAATAGTTGTTCATTCGTTGAGGGTGTTTGATTTATGGCTGTTTTTTTGACGTTGCTTAGCGATGGTGATTTGAATACTTCCTGGGAGTTATTTGCGCTGTTATTTTTAACTAAAACGTCGATCGCGGCCTGTGGAGCTTGCGTAGTGGAATCGTTTGTCACAGTTCTGGGGGCGACAGATTGCTCAGATTTACGAGACTTTATAGACTTGCTTGGCTCTTTAAGAGCTGTAGCAGATTGTTGGATATTATAGTTGGGATCTGATGGATTAGTCATATTCCCTCCTTAATAAAGATGTTTGGTCCGCTCTTCATTTTTAAGTGAAGAGAGGACCTTACCCAGTGATGCGGAGCGTTTTTTCTATGTACCGGGTATATCTGCAGGATAATCCATCATGAGATATTAAGGAAGCTTGATGTAAATAAATTATTTTAATATCGGCCGCTTTATCACGAAAGGGAGTAGATTCTGATTGCGGTCTGCCTCTTTTTGGACTAGAATTTTAGGTTCTTAAAGAAGGAGATTATTTATGCGGCTATGGCTTGCAATTAAGGCATTTTTTAAAGCCTTCAAGGAACCTGAAAAGGCGCTTTTATTTATTGAAGAGCCTGTAGGTAAAAATGAAAAAAGCGACCCTTCTCATTTAAGGTTGTTATCGATCCTGCAACAATCGGGAAGAATGATCGATTTTCTAAAAGAAGATATCTCCTCCTACTCTGATGCCCAGGTTGGCGCTGCTGTGCGTAAAATCCATCTGGACTGTGGCAAGAGCCTTGAAGAATTTGTGGCTATTCGACCGATCATGGATGAGGCTGAAGGCAGTATAATCACGATTTCTTCGGGTTATAATCCCTCTGAAATGAAAATTGTCGGCAAAGTCAACGACACATTCCCCCTCAAAGGGCATATTATCCATCGAGGATGGAAAGCTTGTAAGAGATCGTTGCCAAAGAAAAGCGGTGAACAAGCCGGAGAGCTGCTAAGCCCTGCCGAAATTGAGGTGCGTTAATGCCTCATACATATATAATAGGCATCGATTTTGGCACCACAAATTGCACGATGGCATTTACTGCCAAGACTTCTGAAAACCAGATTATCGATCAGTTTGCAATTCCACAGATAACGCTTTCCGGCATCGAAAAAGAAGAGCTTACGCTTCCTTCATTTCTCTATTTTCCTTTGCCGGAAGAGCTAAAAAGTCGGGCTGTCGCCATCTCATGGGACCTTGATCAGAATTATTGCATTGGAAAATTTGCCCGCGATCGGGGGGCAGAAATGCCTGCAAGGCTTGTTTGGTCGGCAAAATCATGGCTTTGCCAAACGGGGATCGATCGCCGGGGAGATCTATTGCCCCTGGGAACTTCTACAGAGCAGGCAAAAGTGAGCCCTGTGCAAGCTTGTGCCAATATTCTATATCATTTGCGCCAGGCCTGGGACCGCAGCAAGCCTGAGACGCCTTTTTGTGAGCAGCAGATTTTCATTACTGTGCCCGCTTCATTTGATCCAAACGCCCGGCAGCTGGTTTTAGAAGCCGCCAAGCTGGCGGAATACCCTGAAGTGATGCTGCTTGAAGAGCCGCTGGCTGCATTTTACGCTTGTCTGCATAAGTCTGAAGACTGGCGGGAAGAGCTTCAGATTGGGGACCAAGTGTTAGTGGTGGATATCGGCGGCGGGACAACAGACTTCAGTTTGATTTCAGTGGAAGATGAGGGAGGGAACTTAAAGCTTGAACGTACAGCTGTAGGGTCCCATCTTTTGCTGGGAGGGGATAATATCGATCTAAGTTTGGCCTACTTTGTCAAGGGAAAGCTTGAAGAGCAGGGGCATGAGATCGACGACTGGCAGCTGCAAGCGCTGACACATGCCTGCCGCCAGGCCAAAGAGCAACTTTTAAGCAGCGGTTCGCAAGAAAGTTACGATATTACCATTATGGGCCGCGGAAGCAAACTCATAGGGGCTTCCTTGACCGCAAATCTGAAGCGAGAAGAAGCTATCGCTTTAATTCTAGATGGATTCCTTCCGCTGATTTCTCCGGATGAACATTCTAAAACTGAACGGCGGGCAGGAATTCAACAAGTCGGCCTTAATTATGTTCAGGACCCGCGGATATCTTGCCAGCTTGCGAAATTTTTATCACAGACGGGCGAGAGTGATTCTAACAGCATGCAGAACTTTATTTTGCCTACCGCTGTCCTTTTTAATGGCGGAACGACAAAGGCTGATGCTTTTCGTGAACGGTTGATGACGATGTTGAATCAATGGGCCAAAGCCTCTGATAAGCCGGAAGTGCGCGAAATTTCCAACCCTGATTATGACTTTGCTGTCAGCCGCGGCGCTGTCTATTATGGACTTGCGCGCCAAGGCAAAGCGATTCGCGTGCGCAGTGGGACCAGCCGCAGTTATTATATCGGTGTAGAAGATTCAGCTCCGGCAGTACCCGGAATTCAGACTCCTTTGAAGGCGCTTTGTGTCGTTCCTTTTGGGATGGAAGAGGGGAGTGAAATTGCTTTGGAATCGCAGGAGTTTGCTCTTGTGCTTGGAGAGCCCACGACTTTTAGGTTTTTCAGTCATGCGACAGCAAAGTTGCCCGACGGACGTGAACCTGTTGTCGGTGATGTTGTCAAACGCTGGAAGCAGGAGCTGACAGAATTGCATCCTATTGAAACTGCTCTTGATAAAAGCGCTGACGACGGCAAAACGGTGCAGGTAAGTTTGACCTCAAAGGTCACTGAACTTGGAATGTTGGAGCTGTGGTGCCAGGCCGACGATGGACGCAAATGGAAACTCGAGTTCGATGTGAGAAAATAACAAGATAGGCAGGATCGCCTTCGTCGGCAGGATAAAAGCCCATGATCTTTTATCCTGCCTATCTTGCTTATCCTGTTCAAAATTAACGGCAAGTATCTGTGTGTGGTTATTTGGATATTTGTTTTCAAATTTATCTCTTTAATTGCCAATACTATTTACATTAAGCCCATTCTATAGTATGATATCCTCTAAAAATGGAGTCTATTAATGCCAAGTGGAAGAATATTCAATGATTCAGTATTTAATTCATATGCGCAATTAAAAAATTTTTTTATTCAATCTGATTCAATTGATCAGGTCTTAAGCCGCAAAAACAAACCTTATTCAAAAGTCCTCATCCCTAAAGAAGCTCTCTTTTCTTGTAATTCAACCCTGCCTTGGAAATGGAAAGTTTGCCAAATTGCCAGTTTCCCATTGCGTTTTCTTATTGCGGTTCCCATAAGCTTAGTCCATGACCTTGCAGCATTAGTTTACAACTACACTTTAAGCAAATGGTTCTTCCAAGTGGCTAAAAAGATCAGTATTTGGGTACAATATATAAATGCTGGTTTCGTTCTCTTTTCTGATGAAGCTACAAAGCAATTCCAAATTAAAACTTCAATCAATCGTGTTAACTCAGATGGAGAAGTGGTCAATAGACACCCACCAATTCCAGCAAGCCGTTTTATAGATCTTGAACTCAAAAACATAACACCTAGTTCTGGAATAAAATTTAATCATGTTAGAGGGTTCTGTTTAGGAATGAGTTTATGGTTCATTTATCTCTACTTGAAAACAAAAGAACAATTTATCGATACACGCGCACAAATGGCTGCAATAGGGAAACAATTTGTCAAGGGTGCAGGAATGGACCCAACACTGATTCAAAATCTTTTTGAGATAAAAGACGGTAAGATTCTTGGATTAAAAATGGGAACTCAGGCTCCAGGCCAACCTCTTAAGTTGAAGGTTCCGCTTCTCTCTGGAAAAGGGATAGATGATTATTCAACTGAATGGGGAATTCCTATATTTAAAGCAAAGACTAATGAATGGAAATCTTCATCGAGTATGATCACAGATAAATTGCAAACTTTGCCAGTAGGAGCATATTTAATTGTAATCCCTGGGCATTCTATGAGTTATATTAAGATAAGGAATAGCTTAGGCTATTTCTTTGACCCCAATACAGGCATCAGAGAGATTCGAGGAAGCAGGGTTGGTGAAAAGCTTCATGAGATGATCTCAGAACAGGATACACTCAAGATTGATAAATGGCTTACGGAACTTGGAGAAATTCATGCGTTAGTTCAATTGATTCCAGTAACTTCTTGCTAGGGGCTTATTTGGGGAGCTTGCGGAAGGGTTTATGGGGGGCTTGCTGATGGTAAGGGCGCAGGCGTTTGCTTTGCATGCAGCTAGTTTGGCAGCAGCCTAAGAATTTATGGGTGCATTCTTGGCAGCACAAAAAAAGCTCGTTGCAATCGGTATTGGCGCAATTGTAGTAGTTTTCGATCTGCACGCCGCAATGATGGCATGCGCCGACAACCGGGGCATCTTTATCGCCTACAGGGGCTGTGATCCGATCATCAAAAACATAAAGTTTGCCCAGCCAATGGTCGTTGCCTTGCTTGTGTCCATAATTAATAATCCCGCCATCAAGCTGATAAACTTTTTCAAAACCATCTTTTTTTAGGATCGCGGAAAATAGTTCGCAGCGTATTCCTCCGGTGCAGTACATCATGACAGGAGTTTTCTTTGGATCGATCCGTTTTTTTAGATCGTCGGCAAACTGAACAAACCCTCTGGAAGTTTGGCAAGGAGGGCGCTCAGCTCCGTCAAATCGGCCGACTTCCCACTCATAATCATTGCGGATATCAAGAAGCAGATGCCCCTCATTTTTTTCGAGCATCTCTTTCCATTTTTCCGGAGCAAGATGTTCGCCCCGAACTGCGAGATCGACATGCGCGTCAAATGCGACAAGCTGGCGCCGATATTTAATGGCCAGGCGGGGAAAGACATTTTCGTGATAGGCATCAACTTTAAATTGTAAATTCTCAAAATTTGGCCGTTGGCGCATCCAATCCATATAGGCTAAAGCTTCATGTTCTAGGGCAGACATTTGGCAATTGATCCCGCCATCTGATATATAGATCCTTGAAGAGGCGCTGCTGCCGGCAAAGTACTGTTTTTGAAGTTTGACTTCCGCATGAGGGTCTTCGATTGGGGAGAGGTAGTAATAAGAGACAATAAGATGTGATTTTTTTTCTGACATGGAGACTCTTCAGTAGCTTTTAAAGAAACAGTTTAAGGGAATCCCGCTTTTTTCACAACTAAAGAAAAGTTCAAAAATAGAGGCTGGCATTAAAGCCTTGAAATATGCGAAAATAGGTCAGTTTTACATTAAATGAGGAGAGAGTTATGTCTGACAATGTCAAATATCTAGATGATGCAAATTTTAAAGAGGCTATCGCTAAAGGGGTCACCTTAGTCGATTTCTATGCTGATTGGTGCGGCCCATGCAAAATGATTGCCCCGATCATGGAGCAACTAGGCGCCGAGTTTCAGGGAAAAGTCGTCATTGCAAAGTTAGATATCGATTCATCGCAAGAAACGGGGTCAACATTTCAAGTCACATCAATACCGACGATCATTCTTTTCAAAGACGGTAAAGAGGTGAAGCGTGTGGTTGGCGTACGCGATAGGCAATCTCTAGCCGCAATGGTCGCGACTGCGCTTTAACGAAAGGATGAAGTATGAAAGCAAAGGATGAAGTATGAAAGCAAAGGATGAAGTATGAAGGATGAAGGATGAAGGTATGATATCGGCCTTTATCCTTTCATTTTTTCATCCTTCATACTTCATACTTCATCCTTTGCTTTCATCCTTCATCCTTCATACTTCATCCTTTGCTTTCATCCTTCATACTTCATCCTTTGCTTTCATCCTTCATCCTTCAAAAATGTATCCTAGCTGGCGCTGGAGCTCGTAAATAGCGATGCCTGCAGACGTGGCCAAATTTAAGCAGCGGGCTCCCGGTTTCATGGGGATGGTGACAAACCTCTCGGGCCACTGAGCGAGAAAATTGGCAGGCAACCCGGAGGTTTCAGAACCAAAGATCAGCAAATCATCAGATTGGTAATTAATATCTGTAAAGCGTTTGGTGGCATGGCTAGAAAAGAAGTAAAAGTTCGATGAAGTTGCCAGAAGCCGTTCTTCAAGATTTCCGATCACTTCCAGGTCCACACCTTCCCAGTAATCCAGGCCTGCGCGTTTTAGCCAGCGGTCGTTGATGCTAAAACCTAATGGCTCAACAAGAATAAGTTTTGTTCCTGTCACATGGCAGCTACGGACAATATTGCCGGTATTTTGGGGGATCTGAGGCTGGAAAAGAATGATGGTAGGCATAGCCACGAATATAGGATGAAAGATTGTTGCTAAGCCCCGAAAGAGACAATTGCAAAAGTCCGATCGGATGATTTGTGATACGTTAGGGCCAAAAGCGAAAGAGGACTTTCGCACTCCAAACGCTTCGCGAAATATATGTCTAAACTAGTTGAACCTTTAGCATCGCGAAGCGTTTGGAGTGCGAAAGTCCTCTTTCGCTTTTGGCCCTAACGTGAAGTATCCTGATCAGACTTTTGCAATTGCCCCTTTCGGGGCTTTGATTTTGTTAGCGCTTAGCGCCTTTGTTATTCCCTGGGGATAAGTGCATTAAGTCATCATCGTCATCATCAGAATCTTCGTCATGATGCTGTTGACCTTGGTTGCTATTGTCGGCTTTGACAACTTCGATGTCAAAGATCAGCAATGAATTTGGTGGCAGATGGCCAGAAGTGCCATATCCGAGATCAGGATGAACGAAGAGGCGGCGTTTTTCACCTTCTTTCATACCGGCAATGCCCAGGCTAAAGCCTTGGATTGTTTGATCAAGAGGAATTGTCACAGGGCCGCCGGCATCTTCAGAGCTGCCGAATGCAGTGCCGTCGATGAATTCGCCAACGTAGTTGATCTTCGGTGAAGAATGAGCTTCGACAGTTGGTCCTGTACCTGGTTTAAGAATTTTGTATTCTAGCTTGCCGGGTTGGACAACGACAACTCCCGCTTCTTTTGCGTTTTTCTCTAAGAATTCATTCGCGGCATTTAAGTTTTCTTTTGTAAGCACTGTGATGGCGTGTTCCTGAACTCTTGACATGAGACGTTCATAGTCTTTGTCAGACATCGGGGCCGGTTTGCCGGCTGCACCTTCGCGAATGCCTTGAATGATCGCGTCAATGTCAAATTGTATAGCGGGTGTTTTTAAATTGCGGCCGATAAAGTGGCCAAAGGCTTCCGAAGCCTTTTTTAGGTCTTCTTTAGAGATTTCGTTCGATTGCACTGCCGATTTGGAGGCATTCGATTTTACTTCAGGGGAAGTCGTTGCAGGCGCAGCTGTTTGTGCAGATAGAGTACTGCAGGCCAATACAGCTGATAAACCTAGGATTAGATCGCGGGCTTTCTTTAACATATTCTCGATGTTCCTCCGTTAAAACTTGTGACTTTAATTTAATTGAAAAATTGCAATTATGTCCATGAAAATCTTGTGATATGCTTTCTTACCAATAGTCAGGGTCGCTGATCGCCAGTTTAAGCTCATCAAGCTGCGCCGGGGCAACCTTTGAGGGGCATTCAAGCATGAGGTCGCTCGCCTTTTGCGTTTTTGGAAAAGCGATGACATCCCTGATGTTCTCGGTTTCTGTGAGGATCATCAGTATGCGGTCAAGGCCTAGAGCAATTCCAAGATGGGGCGGGGTGCCATAAGAGAGGGCTTCCAGAAAGAAGCCAAACTTACTTTTAAGCTCTTCAGGAGTAAGTTTTAAAGCTTCGAAAACCTTTTGCTGTAGGCCGCTATTGTGAATACGCTGTGAACCGCCGCCAATTTCATAACCGTTTAAAATGACATCGTAGGCTAGGGATCTTACTTTTGTCGGGTCGCTGTCCATCAGAGCGATATCTTCGAAATTTGGAGAGGTAAAGGGGTGGTGCTCGCTTTGGATTCGATGAGTTTCGGCATCCCAATTAAACAATGGAAAATCAGTGACCCATAAGAATTCCAGGCGCTTAGGATCGATCAGGTTCCGGTCGCGGGCGATCTTGCGGCGCAGATGGTCTAGCCCCTGGTTGACAGCAGGGGGAAGATCGGCGATCATAAAAATAAGATCTCCTTCGCCGGCATTTGTAGCGCCGATCAAATCTTTTTGAACGTCATCAGGAAAGAATTTCACGATGCTGGAATTAAGTGCGCCATCTTGATATTTCATCCATGCCAGCCCCTTAATTTCAAAACGGCCCACAAATTCTGTGTACTCATCGATTTGACGGCGTGACAGGTCTGCGCCGCCCTTCACGCAAAGAGCTTTTACAATTCCGCCTTGTTGGATTTGTTCATTGAATACTGTGAAATTCGATCTTTTAGCAATTTCACTGATGTTGGCAAGGGGCATGTCAAAACGCAGGTCGGGACGATCGCAGCCATATTTGTCCATGCAAGTGGCATGGGTCAGACGTTTAAATGGGGTCGGGATATCGATGCCGTTGCATTCTTTGAATATTGCTTTCAGCAGGTCTTCGATGATTGGAAGAAGATCTTCGGGAGTTCCAAAGCTCATTTCAATATCTATTTGGGTGAATTCCGGCTGCCTGTCGGCGCGCAGATCTTCGTCGCGGAAGCATTGGGCAATCTGGAAATAGCGGTCCATGCCCGAGACCATGAGAAGCTGCTTGAATATTTGAGGGGACTGCGGCAGGGCATAGAAACTTCCCGGATGGACCCTTGAAGGGACCAAGTAGTCCCTTGCGCCTTCAGGCGTCGATTTTCCTAAAATAGGCGTGGCGATCTCTAAAAAGTTGTGGCTGTCGAGGAATTTGCGTACAGACATCATGGCATGATGTCTTTTGACAAGTTTTTGGGCAATATTTCCGCGCCGGATATCCAGATAGCGGTACTTTAGGCGCAGCTCTTCGTGGACCTCTACTTGCTCATCCGAGATAGAAAAAGGAGGCGTTTTAGCTTTGGAAAGGACCTCCATCGCATCCACGATGATCTCGATTTCGCCGGTGAAGAGCTTGGGATTTTCCATTCCTGGTATGCGCGGGTGGACCTTGCCTTTTATTGTAATGACCCATTCAGAGCGCAATTTTTCCGCTGCGGCATGCATGGCCGGATTAGCATGCGGATCAAAGACAAGCTGCGTAAGGCCGAAGCGGTCGCGCAAGTCGATAAAGATCAACCCTCCATGGTCGCGGCGGCGGTGCACCCAGCCGGACAAGGCGACAGCGCTCCCGTCATCCTTTTTTGAAAGGTCGCCGCAAGTATGAGTTCTGCGAAAGTCAAGCATGTTACCTCTGAGATTATTTAACAATTTCTTTTATGCTTTCAATAGCATCGTGGAGAGCGCTGGAGGCTGTGCGGCTGGCTGCAATGGAGGAGTTGATTTTTTGCACAAAAAATTCTTCGAGGGCCGCGTTAGAAAAAGGTTCCGACATTTCTTCCCATAGCTTCATAAATTTTGGGCTTTTAAGTTCGATTAAAAGAAACTTGGCCACTTCCGGGATCGATAATTTTAGGGTATTTCCCGAAGCCATATCTTTCAGTTCGATCATTCCCGAGGCCAGTTCATTTTCTCCGACCACAGCGACAAACTTAGCTTTTAATTGATTGGCATGCTGCATGACTTTGACAAGTTTTCTGCCCGAGAGGTCCATTTCAACGTGGAGGCCCTCTTGCCTAAAGTCATGTACGAGTTTAAAGCAGCTGTTTTTTGCAGAATCGCCAAGCGGGATCAAATAGAGCAGAGGTCGTGGAGGTGTAGGCAAGGGGACTTGTTGTTTAATCATCGTTTGGATTAAACGTTCGAGGCCGCAGCCAAAACCGCTTGCAGGCAGGTCCGGGCCTCCCAGAGTTTTGAGCAGTCCATCATAACGCCCTCCGCCGGCAATGCTATTTTGGGCGCCGAGCTCTCCGGCAGTAATTTCAAAGACCGTACGATTATAATAATCAAGCCCGCGTACAAGCCGGTCATTGACCTCAAAAGGGATATTCAAGGCCGTCAGCAGATTTTTAAGCGATTCAAAATGGTCTTTGCTCTCGGAATTTAAATAATCGAGAATTGAGGGAGCTCCGGCAGTGATCGATCTGTCTTTAGGATCTTTGGAATCTAAAATGCGCAGCGGATTGGTTTCAAAGCGCTTTTTACTGTCTTCGGAAAGCTGCTCAAAGTGGGAATGCAGGTAGTCTTGCAATGCCTTGCGAAAACTGATGCGGCTATCGTTATCGCCGATGGAGTTGATATCAACATTGAGGTTTGATAACCCTAAACGCTTGTAAAGGGTAAACAGAAGATCGATCAATTCGGCGTCTTGTTCAGGAGAACCATTGCCGATCGCTTCCGCCCCAAACTGATGGTGCTGGCGGTAACGGCCGGCTTGACTGCGTTCATAGCGGAACATTGGACTGATATAGAAGATCTTATTCAGTGAGGATTGTTGATGCAGTTGGTTTTCAATGAAGGAGCGCATGGCAGCAGCTGTCCCTTCCGGCCGCAGGGTCATTGAGCGATCCCCTTTATCGATAAAAGTATACATCTCTTTGGAGACAATATCGCTGGTTTCTCCGACACCGCGTTGAAAAACTTCGGTACGTTCGAAGACTGGAGTGCGGATTTCCTGAAAGCCATATTCCGTGGCGATGCGTCGGATTTCTTTTTCCAGGAAGTTCCAAAGGTAGGAACTGCGCCAGATCTCCTGAGGGTCATTGGGCAGAATATCAAAAACACCTGGAGCGATAGGAATATTTTTAGACATGGATAATTACGCCTATGATAAAGGGAAAATCTTTGTAAAAGAGAAGCTTATGTCCACGATTATAAAAGTTGGCCCGATTCGAGAAAAGGGAAAAAGTTCAATTTTGGTTCAACATGAAAAATCGATCGGTTCATGATGTGTTTCATTCATAAGGCAATAGCATCATGAAGAATTGCATTTTTGAATGGAGGAAATAGTCCGGCAGAAAACACAACATCAACGGTACGTCCATCCAATAATGTCGAAACCTGTTCTTGAAAGTCAAGAAATCCAAAACTATCTTTGATGGGCAATAATGGATCGATTAAAAAGTCAATATCACTTTCAGGACCATCTGTACCCTTTGCTACTGAGCCAAAAAGACGAACGTTGGTTATCCCGTAACGTTTTGCCAAAGCAAGAATATCTGCCCGATGGGAAAATACCACCTCTCTCATACTCATAGAATAATCTCCCCAGCTTATACTACTAGGTATAACAGATAGAACATTGCAAAGTCAAGCTTCGGACAAGGGGACGAGCAATTCCCCGGTAAAAATTCGCAGGTCTCTTCCTCCGGATGCAGCCCAAGGGGGCAATCTCGGGTTTAAACAAAATAAAGAGGAGGATCATGAAGCGTTTATTCTTTCCACTCTATAAGATTAGGATTTTCGTCTAAAATTGAAAAATACTGACTCATTGATCCATGTATGCCTTGTGGATCAAGTTCTAAATAGCGCTTATACTTTTTTTCTCGATTTTCTTTTCTAGCCCATCCAAGGTGCTTTAAACGTAAGTCTGAGAGTGCATATTTTTTCCACTGGTTAATTTCAAGAGGCATTCTCCCACAGTGCTGCGCCGACTGTTTAAAAGTATATATCTCTTCTGGACGGTAGCGAATGAGAAAAGGTCTATAAAAGTCATGCGCACGCCATAAGCTATCTGCGCGGTAGTGATTTTCATCCCAGAAATCGTAGAGGCGAAAATAATAGGCATCTATCTCATTATTAGCAGTCAATTCCTGGACTTTATCTTTAAAGCTCTCTTCAAAGATCTCATCGGCATCTAAAATTAAGATCCAGTCAGGATTTGTCTTGACTGTCTCGCTCCACAATTGTTCCCTTAAAAGATGCTCATTAGAAAAAAGAGAGCGGGTATTTTTAATGAGCTTTAATGGAATTCCAGCTAAAAGCGTTTCGCACAATGCCGCGCTGTTATCATCGCTCTGATCGTCGATGATGACCGCATCTGTGATGTATGTACGGGCACTTTTCAGCATCGGCTCTAAGTATTGGTCCGCCTCATTGCGCATGATCATCGCGAGAGTGATTCTTTGTTTATCGAGCGGTTTCACTTCTTTTTCTGTTTGACGCTTATAATCCTCAACCCCAGCTAATGCGCTTTTTCTATAAATATGATAAGCCGGGTAATGAGTATCCACAAAAAGGGGAATTCCTAAAGCTGCTGCCCGCACACAAAAATGACGATCTTCTCCCCAAAAAGTAATATTTTTGATTTTTTCAAACGAGACACCTTTATTCAATGCCGCCCGCGAAATGAGAGTGCACGCGCCTAATCCTCCCACCTCAAATACTCCCGGTTTACGAAGTTTTTCACAAAAAGCATTTGAGCGTAAAATTTCTTCTTCAGGGGAAAGCGTTTCTCGAATAGCTATCTCATACTGTTTATATTCATCGTAAAGCCAGACTTGAGGAAATTCCTTAGAATTAGGCATCCAGGCTGTCCAAAATATGTTAGAAACAATGTCCTTTTTGTCGCTTAAAAGCTGGTCTATTGTTTTGGGGTGGAGGACTAAATCGGAGTCTATCAAGAAAATAAAGTCATATTCTTCTTTCTTGGCATGATCAATAATTGAATCTTTAAATGCGGCGACTTTCCATGTAACCTCTACAGGCCAAATATGACTTTCATTTTCCTGATCATATTCAGAGAGTTGCATAGGTTGATGCGGATTTGCAATTGTACAACGATCCTGTTTACTGGCAGCAAATTGTTTTAAAATATTTTGTGAATTAGGATCGGTGTTATCATCGATGAAATAGTAATGCAATTCATAGTCTTTTTCTTTCTGATCAATACGGTGTAAAGACAATAAGAATTCCATGAGAATGGCAGGGTCTTGTCGAATTGGAGAGCCAACCAAAATGGTGGGACGCAGTATTTCTTTAGGCAGCTCTGCTTGAAGAAAAGAGAAAGTCATGACAAAGATAGTGAGAAAAAAGGGAAGCATTCTGCGATCCTATTGTGCATGTGATAATTTTTCGAGATAATCTTTTAATATTTTAGCAATTTTAGGACTTGCTGTTCCATCTCCATAAGGGAGTTTTTCATGATTAACTTTTGAGGGATTCCGTAAGTCTTTTAAGATCTCTTCCATCCCTTTTCGGATCAGAAGAGGATTTGTCCCCACAAGCTTAGCGATTCCAACTTCCAATCCTTCCGGACGGTCTGTCTCATTTCTCAAGACAAGTGTGGGTATTCCTAAGCTGATTGCCTCCTCTTGTATACCTCCGGAGTCTGTTAAGACAGCATCTGCTTCTGATAGAAGATAAACTAAGTCGTGATAAGAAAGGGGGGGAAGAAGAACGATATTTTTTAGATTTTGTAATTCCACTTTTTCAATGATCTGATGGATGGCAGGATTGGGGTGAACCGGATAGAGAATTGCTAAATCGGGATGAAGAAGTAAAAATTCTTTAATGGCCGTTAAAGAGATGGCTAGATCTTTTTCTAAAGATTCCCTTCTATGAACGGTTAGAAGAAAGATTTTCTTTTCTTCTTTTTTTAGGGAATCGAGCTGCTCTTTTAAAAATGAAGAAGGAAAAATTTCCTGATTGGCTAACCGGTTTTTTATGAAAAAAAGAGCGTCAATGCCTGTATTGCCTGTAAGAAAAATGGAATCTTCAGAAATTCTTTCAGCTTTTAAGGCGTCTTTTGCAACGAGGGTAGGTGCAAAATGTAGTGTAGCAATCTTGCTAATTAACTGACGGTTAATCTCTTCAGGAAAAGGCGCATAACAATTATACGTCCTTAATCCGGCTTCCACATGAATGACAGGGATTTTTAAATAAAAAGCAGAAAGAGCTGCGACAAAAGCTGAGGTAGTATCACCCTGTACAATCACAAGTGAAGGGCGTACTTCTTGAAAGAGTTCCTTGGTTTTTTCAAGGAGAATTTGGGTTAAATAGAACAGATCTTGTTTTTCCTTCATTACCTTCAACTCAAACGAAGGTTTTATCCCAAAGAGTGGAAAAATCTCTTCGACTAAGTTCGTGTGTTGACCGGTAGAACAGATCTGAACAGGCAACTGTTCTTTTTTCAGTGCATCATAAAGAGGGAGTAGCTTAATGGCCTCAGGGCGGGTTCCAATCACGATTAAAAGAGGATTATCCGTTCCAAAAAGAGTTCCAATTCCTAAAACGAAGGAAAACGCAAAGACATATATTCCTCTCATTTTTTCCTTCATAAAACTTATCGGTCATGTTTTGATTGAAAAAGAATGTCAATCTACCTTAAGGTTTTTTTTTAATTCAATTTAAATCTACGTTTTTCGAGAAGTTTTTTTCTGTAGCTATCTCATCGGTATTTTATTATTGTTTTGAATGTGAAGAGCTGTACCGATTAGGGGAAAAACATCTAACTGGAGAAAGAGGCGATGTCAAAAAAAATTGTGATTACAACTGCTTTAATGAGTGCTATGCTTGCTTTTGACATAGACGCTCACGGATTTAGCATTCAGACTGCCGATGGTCAAATGGAAGTGAGCAGTGGTTCAGAAAATGGTTCTGAAAATTTGTTAATTTCTCGCTTTATCAGAAGAAGCGACTTACAGTCAGATTCTGTATGGGACATCCCTTTGAGAAAAAGTTGGTGGAGCAGGCCCTATGAATATGCATGGACAATGCAATTTGCAGGACCGGATTTTGTTGTTTTAGATGCTGCTTGCGGCATTAGCCATCCTCTAAAATGGTATTTGGCCGATAATTGTAAAGAAACATGGGCATGCGATACCGATCCCCGCATCGTAAGCAGGGAAGCAATTATTAAAGAAACTTATGACGATCTTGGCGAAGAGGCTTATTCGATTTTATTTAGTAAAGACGAGATTTTTGATAAAATCAACCTTCTCCAAGCATCTATTTTTGATCTTCCGGATTCTATGCCGTTGTTTGACAGAATTTTCTGTGTGTCTACTTTGGAACATTTAAAGCCTGACGAGAGGGCGCGTACACTTGATAATTTTGCCAGAAAACTGGCTCCGGATGGATGGCTTATTTTAACAGTGGATTATCCGGAAGTAACGCCGGAAGAGCTTTCCATAGCTGCAAAAAATGCCGGATTGGTATCTGTTAGCGCAGAGGAAATGGGAAGTCCCCCTGAAGGCACGTTAAACAATGGTTATTACAGTATTTATCGCTGTGTGTACAAACACGGAAATTGAAGCGGACCCGCAAGAGGCTGACAGAAAATACGATTTCCCAATATTTCAAAAATCATCTTGTTGAAAATAAGTGTCATTCTTTTGCTCTTGTTCAGCCCCGAATGAGACAATTGCAAAAGTATGACCGGGTGCTTCACGTTAGGGCCAAAAAGCGAAAGAGGACTTTCGCACTCCAAACGCTTCGCGATGCTAAAGATTCAACTAGTTTAGAGATATATTTCGCGAAGCGTTTGGAGTGCGAAAGGCCTCTTTCGCTTTTGGCCCTAACGTGAAGTATCCGATCATACTTCTGCAATTGTCTCGAATGGGGCGGCAGGTCTATAGCCCCGGATGTATCCCTAAGGGGCAATCCGAGGTTCAAAAAGTTGTTTTAAAGTTTAGTGTTGTGGCTTAGGTTTGAATTGGAGCTTGCGGGTTGGCCCTGGCTTGAATTTCAGTCTGGCATCTGCTAAGCTCGGATTTAATACGCTCATACTGTCCTTCGGTAAAAGGAGGACACTTGTTCATTCTGTTATTATAGTCTTTCCAATGTTCTGAATTAATGTCAGATCCCCTCATTGCACAGTCATGTGCTTTATTCCTCACATCTTCTGTAATTTTTTGAACTTCCTTTGAAATAGGTTCTTTTATTGAAATGATTTTTCTATTGAATTCCGTTGTTTTTGTTTGTTCATCATTTGTGGTTAATTTGTTGCGTGCTTCATTTATAGATTTCGAGGTTGACGTTTTTTCTTCTGTAACTTTTTCAATTGATTTAGTTAATTGTTCATTTTCATTTAAACATTTTGAGTAATTTTCATCAGTAAATGGATTAATATTGGCTAATTTGAAAAATAATTCCGCATTTAAATTGGCTTCTTCTAGTTCGAGTAAAGAGTATTTAACACGAAGATTGTTTACTAAATTGATTTTCTCATTAGGTTCTACTTGGGCCGCATTTTCGGCTGCTTGAACCGGTTTACGTGGTGGATTAGGTTGAACTTTTGGCTGCGGCCTTTGCTGGGGTTGAACAACACTTGGCTGCGGCCTTTGCTGGGGTTGAACAAGTTGGATCTGCGCTATATTCGGAGGTAATGGCTCTGGTTGAGCTTGTTGTTTTTGCTCTTGAGGGGGTTGAATAGTCTTACTAAATAAGCCAGTGATCTCAGCAATGAGGTTAAGTTGTCGTTCAATACGTTGTAATTTTGAAACCGCTTCCAGGCTTAGATCATTTTTTAAAGCTATCTTTTCTTGTTCCAATGTTTTCTTAATATCTTTCTCCACTGTCCTTCCATCTTCTTTCCAAAAACCTAGTACCTTAGACTTATCGATCTGGAGTTTTTCTGGCCCCCCTTCTTTTCCTAGTCCCAACTCTGCTGCCAGATGAACGATTTTATCGATGCGGGCAATCATTTCAGCTTTAGCTTGAGCATCTTGGACATTGCTTTTGCTTGGGTAAGTGAGCGTTACGGCAAATTTTTGGCCGTCTTTTGCTTCAAAGACTTGCGTATAGCTTTTTTTACCGTCTTTTTCACTGATTTGCATTTCTCCGTGTGCTATAGGTAGGCGAGGAATATTAGTATTATTAGCTAGGTGCATAAATACTTCCTATATTATAGGCGACTCTGTCTAAATTAATTTTAACCTCTTTAATATTTATTTTGAAATTAAATTGCGTTTTTTTGTTAATTAATAAAGAGTAGCTGTGAAAATCAAAAGAAGTATGTTTAATAAAAGTATTCGGGATGAGGAGGGGCACAACGTAGCTCGGCATTCCGTCCATACTTTTCACCTAATCATTTTTTCGAAGCTCCTGCCCTATACCGCGGTAGCGGTCAACATGAATTAGCCCCGTGTGATGACGCCGATAGGCGGCGAACGTGGGGTCTCAGACAACCAAAGGATCATAGCCGCGGCAGCGGTGTAAGAAACTGTTCGGCACAACTAAATTTTGAACAAATTCCAGTTGTGGCTAACAATTTCTTACACCGCTGCCGCGGCTATGATCCTTTGGTTGTCTGAGACCCCACGTTCGCCGCCTATCGGCGTCATCACGCGGGGCTAATTTCTGTTGACCGCTACCGCGGTATAGGGTAGGAATGGGCGATTATGTTCTGATTCTTTCTCGTTGGGAATTAACTATCATCATCCAATGAAGCGGTGGAAAGCAAGCCTAGAGTTTCTCCGATTTGTATTTGATACTTTAAATCGGTAAGCACATATTTATGCAGCAGCTTAGTGTAGCGGGCTCTGAAGAAAGGCTGGTGGGCAATATTTTCAGCTAAAACGAGCTGTTCAATGTTATCATCAATAGCCGTTAAAGCATTTTGGCGCTGCAATGATAATTCCGGGAGCAAATTGTCGAGTGGATTTGAATTAGCGTCTTTTGTTTCAAAAGAACCAAAAGAATGATGCAAAGGTTGATCAGATGGATTAAGAGAAGCCACAGCAGTGCCGTCGTCGATAAGAAGATGGCCGCTGTTGGCTAAGCCGCGGTTATTGAATTGTAAGTATCCGAAAAGGAATTTGTGCTGCGGAGCAAAAACAGCAAGGGCTTTTTGGGCTGCAATAGCAGTTTGAAGGCCTCCGGAAGTATAGAGCACGATATTTTTAAACTTCATGAGCGCGTCAATTTGCTGCGTCATATGGGAAACGTCATGCAGATTGTCGCGGGTTTCATAAAGCGCCACAGCATTTTTCGTGAGCGATTCGCCGAAATGGTAATAGCGTAAAGCGTTATAAATCAAGTTTTCGGCACCGGGGCGTATGAAAGCAAGAGCTTTAGGAGTGCTAAAACTGTTGTCCTTTTGGTAGCGATTGAGCTGCTCAAAAGTGATCAGCTCGCCTTTCCCTACAAGATAGGCAATTTCACCGCTGTTGCTGCTGTCTAAGGTTGGGTCGATCAGAAGCCGGTTTAGAGTCTTCAGATCATTGCTTTTTCTGAGCTCCATGAGATTTGACTCAACGATAATCGCGGATTTTGGCACAAGGGATTGCAACAAGCTGGCATTAGGTTGCGCGATGACTAGAAAATGAGCTAAGTCGTTGCTGGTGTAAATACGTAAAATGTAAGTTGTCCCATGGAATTGACCATGTGAATCAATATTTGCTAAAGGTTGGTATTCATCGGCTAGCACAGCAGTTAAGTTATGCTTAAGGAAGTTCGGATCCGACCAGTTTTGATTTTGCGGCAGAGCCTGATTGATCTGAGCAAAATTGAGTGCCATGACCACATCGGCAACAGCAGCTGCGGCCTTCATCTGTTCTTTTTCGCTGCGTTCGATCATGCTAAAATAGAAAATCGAAAAGGCTGCTCCGAAAAAGAATAGAAGCCCCGTGATGAAAGAAAATAGGGCTTTCCAGCTGATGATAAATCGGGGAGCGGAAAGATTTGAATGTTTTGATTGATAACCATCGGTTTCCTCGTCCAGTTCAACAAGATAATCATCTTTTAAGGATTTACGCCGCAGGTTGGCAGCTGGACGAATAGATTCATCTGATAGCGTGTCTGCCTGGATTTTTGAAATGGGGGCAAGGCCGTTAGCTTCTCTGAGAGAAACCTCTAATTCTTCAACGCGTTTAAGCAACTCGTCGACAGTAGGGATCTTGCGCGGTTGCGTTGATGATGAACCGGGGGTGGACAGAGCTTCAAATTTGATCGCGATAGAGTGTATTTCAATCAGGTCGCCATTGACAAGAAATTTTTTTTTGAAGGGGGAGCCATTGATTGTAGTGAATGGGTCATTGGCAACATTAATGGCTAGAAATTGACCTTCAATTTCTTCGATCGTCACATGTTCAGGAAGTAAGCTAGGCAGGGGCAGGGGGAGGTCAGGCTGTTGGGAATTGGCTTTGCTTGTTTTATTTCCCTTGGAGTGAAGATCGCTGTTTTTTAGGACATTTTGAGACGTTGAAGAGGCCGCCAATGTAGAATTAATTAATAAAGTTTTTCCGATGGCAATTTTGTTTTTTTCAAAAATATAGCTAATTGGTTGTGTTTGAGGTGTTAAAGTAAGTTTAATCATAACCTTAAAAATTTTTTTCTCCAACAAAATGGATCTCTGGATGAAGTTCTATCAAATCCCGACCGAACAGTCAATAAGGAACTCGGCAATAATCACAGCAACAAAAAAATTTCGCTTGAACTGCATAAGCCGAAAGGTGCACAATCTAAGAGATTATCCCTTTATGGAGAATTTTAGTGTCAATCCTAATAGATATTTTTAAACCTGCCCCGCATATCCCTGAAATTCAAGACAAGGATATTGTCGATAAAAAGTATGCCTACTGGCGCGTGCGGATACTCTATAGCATATGTATTGGTTATGCCTTATATTACATCACGCGCAAAAGTTTCACTTTTGCCATGCCCGGAATTATTGAAGAGCTAGGCTATGACAAAGCGCAGTTAGGCTTTCTTGGCAGTATTTTTTCGATCACCTACGGGATCAGTAAATTTAGTAGCGGGATGATGTCTGATAGGTCTAATCCGCGCTATTTTATGGCATTCGGATTGATACTCACTGGAGTCTCTAATATCTTATTTGGCTTAAGCTCTTCCCTGGTACTTTTTGCCCTTTTTTGGGGCATGAACGGCTGGTTCCAAGGATTTGGGGCGCCTCCCTGCGTTCGTTTTTTAACGCAGTGGTATTCGCACGGCGAACGAGGTTCCTGGTGGTCCACTTGGGCGGTCTCCCATAATGTCGGAGCGTTTGTGACTCCCTGGATTGTGGGCTATTGCATGCAGCATTGGGGATGGCGCTATGGAGTTTATGTCCCTGGCGTTATATGCATTTTGGGAGGATTGTTCCTGATTAACCGCTTGCGTGATTCTCCTCAGTCGATGGGATTGCCGGCGATTTCTAAGTACCGCAATGACTATGGGGACGTGGCTTGTGTTAGTTCTGAAGAGGATAAAAAGCATTCAGCGGTGCGTGTTCTTTTTGATGCGGTGCTGAAGAATAAATATATCTGGATGCTGGCTATCGCTTATTTCTTCATCTATGTTGTACGTATGGGCGTAGGAGATTGGACAGCCCTTTATTTGTTGGAAACTAAGGGTTATAGCAATATTGGGGCTAATGGGACCGCCTCCCTATTTGAGGTAGGCGGATTTTTCGGAATATTATTTGCCGGTTGGTCGTCAGACCGCTTGTTCGGAGCGCGCAGGGCGCCGATTAATATTCTGTTTTCTGTCGCGATACTACTATCGATCCTATTCTTTTGGTATGTTCCGGAAGGGTATCAGATGCTTGATTCTATCGCGGTCTTTTGTTTAGGGTTTACAGTTTTTGGCCCTCAGATGCTGATCGGCGTTGCAGCCGCCGAGCTCGTGCATCAAGAAGCAGTAGCGACATCCAATGGGTTTATAAGCTTAATGGCTTATATTGGGGCGGCAGCGGCTGGATATCCTTTGGGGAAAATTACTCAGGTTTACGGATGGTATGGATTTTTTGTTTCATTGGTGGTTTCCGGAATATTGACATTCCTTGTTTTGCTGCCGCTATGGAATTTAGCCGAATCGAAGATCGAAAGTCAAAATAATCCAGGATAATTCAATGGGGTGGGTACCGCTGCATGTCCATTCACAATATTCCATTTTAGACGCTTCAGCCCCCATCGACGATATTGTTGGTCGTGCAGGCGCCTTTGGAATGCCTGCTGTCGCATTGACAGACCACGGCAACTTGTTCGGCGCTGTCGAGTTCTATAAAGCTTGCCAGAAAGCTAAAATCAAGCCGATTATTGGCTGTGAAGTTTATGTGGCTCCTGGATCCCGCCACGATAAAAAGAAAGAGATTGGCGCCCGTACCAGTTATCATCTCACCTTGTTGGCAAAAAATTCCAAAGGTTATCACAACCTCTGTAAACTCTCTTCAATAGGCTTTCTCGAAGGTTTTTATTACAATCCACGCATTGACGAAGCTCTTTTAGAACAGCACTCAGAAGGGTTGATCTGCCTTTCCGGTTGCCTAAGTGGAAAGGTTGCCCATGAAGCGCTCCATGGCACGCCTGAAACGTTGCTTTCCACTATTAAATGGTATCAGCGTGTCTTTGGAGACGATTATTATCTTGAGCTGATGCGCCACCCCATGAGCGAAGAAGAGCTGCATGCCGATGGCATGTATCAGGAATCCTGGCTGATCCAACAGTATCAAGACCGTATTTCAAAGCAGGATAAAGTGAATTCTCTGCTTTATCAGATATCCAAAGAACTTCGCATCCCGGTCGTCGCTACAAATGACAGCCACTATATTGAGCGGACCGACTGGCGCGCCCATGAGATCCTGATCAATGTGCAGTCGGGCGAGCCGTGTGAAATCGTTGAAAAGGATTCCTATGGCAATCCAAAATTCCGCAAGCCTAATCCAAAGCGGTCGACCTATGCCTCCCATGCCTATGATTTTAAGTCTCCGGCACAGATGCAAGCTCTATTTACGGATATGCCGGAAGCGATTGCCAATACACTTGCTGTCGCGGAAAAATGCTCCTTAGAGCTCGACTTTAAAACCAAGCATTATCCCATCTACCTTCCGCCCGGCTTGCCCAAACAACATACCAGGGAACAGCAGGCCGATGCAGTTAAAGATTACCTTTGGTTTCTCTGTAAAGAGGGAATTGCAAAACGTTATACCCCTGAAAGGCTTGCCAAAGTTAAAGAGATTTATAATGGCGAAGATCCTGTCAAGATTGTGAATGACCGGTTGGCCTATGAGATGGACATCATTGTCCCTAAAGAAATGGCCGACTATCTTCTGATCGTTTGGGATTTTATCCATTGGGCGAAAAATAATGGAATTCCTGTCGGGCCAGGACGTGGTTCAGGAGCCGGTTCGATAGTCCTTTATCTTATCGGCGTCACCGATATCGAGCCCCTGCGCTTTCATCTGTTCTTTGAGCGTTTTATCAATCCCGAACGCTTGTCCTATCCCGATATCGACGTGGATATCTGCATGGAGAGGCGGGGCGATGTCATTCAATATACCCTTGAAAAGTATGGCAAGGAGAATGTCGCGCAGATCATCACTTTTGGAACGATGAAAGCCAAAATGGCTATCAAAGATGTCGGCCGTGTTTTAGATGTGCCCCTGTCAAAAGTCAACGCGATTGCCAAACTTGTCCCTGACGATCTCAATATTACGCTTAGCAAGGCACTGGAAAAGGATCAGGACCTGCAGGCTTTCTATAAAGAGGACGAGGAATGCCGGCGTATCCTTGACATAGGCCTGAAGCTGGAAGGTTCGATCCGTAATACAGGCATCCATGCTGCCGGGATTATTATTGCCGGCGAGCCGCTGACGAATTACATCCCTATCAGCAATGCCAAAGATTCCGATATGCCTGTTTCACAGTTTTCCATGAAACCTGCGGAGCTAGTCGGGATGTTAAAGGTAGACTTCCTGGGTTTAAAGACATTGACGGCCATTCAGATGGCTGTCGATTCCATTAAAAGCCGCTATGGGGTTTCCATCGATTGGGTCGATCTTCCGCTCGATGATAAACCGACCTTCGATTTGCTCAACCAGGGCCACACATTAGGGATATTCCAATTAGAATCTGGAGGGATGCAGGACCTTGCACGCAATTTGCACCTGGATAAATTTGAAGAGATCATCGCTGTGGGCGCGCTATACCGTCCGGGCCCGATGGATATGATCCCTTCCTTTATCAACCGGAAGCATGGCCGGGAGCCAATTGAATATGACCATCCTTGGATGAGGGAGATCCTCAATGAAACGTATGGCATCATGGTCTATCAGGAGCAGGTGATGCAGATAGCAAGCAAGCTTGCGAAATATTCCCTTGGCGAAGGGGATGTCCTGCGGCGGGCGATGGGTAAAAAGGATATGCAGCAAATGGCCCAAGAGCGCGAGAAATTTCGCCGCGGGGCCTCTGAAAATGGCATTGATGAAGAAACATCGATGCGTATTTTCGACAAGATGGAAAAGTTTGCTGCCTATGGCTTCAATAAGTCGCATGCCGCGGCCTACGGCTACCTTTCCTATGTGACAGCTTATTTGAAGGCCAATTATCCAAAAGAATGGATGGCAGCCCTGATGACATGCGACAGCTCCGACCTGACCAAAGTCGCAAAATTTATCCGGGAATGCCACGCCATGCAAATAGCCATGCTGCCGCCCGACATCAATGAAGCTGGCACCACGTTCATGGCTACCTCAAATGGCATACGTTTTGCAATTTCAGGAATCAAGGGCATCGGTACAGGAGTTGTGGAAGCGATCATCCAAGAGCGCACCCGCAAAGGGCACTTTCTCGATTTCTACCAATTTTTTAAACGCATCGATACTAAGCGCGTCGGTAAGAAAGCTGTAGAGGGCCTTGTTGAGGCAGGGTGCTTTGATTTCACAGGGTGGTCCCGGGATGCTTTGCGTGAAAGCATCGATGCGATGTTTGATTCCGCCGCAAAAGAGCAAGCCGACAATGCCAAAGGGTTTATGTCTCTATTTGCGGCCGCCGGCGAGGATGCTAATGCCGGCCGATTTGCCAAGCCGCCGGAGGTCATGCGTAAAACGACAAAGCAGGAAGGGTTGTTCAAGGAGAAAGCCCTTTTAGGATTCTTCTTGGGCGGACACCCTTTGGAAGACTATAAGCAGGTCTTGAATAGGCTCTCATGTGTGCCGCTTGTTGAGATCCAGGAAATGTCCCATGATGCTATCTGCCGGGCGGCCTTTTTGGTCGAAGGGGTGCAAGTGCGCACTTCATCAAAATCGCAGAAAAAATTTGCCATCTTGACAATCAGTGATGGCGTAGAAAACTTTGAACTGCCGGTCTGGCCTGAGCTTTATGAAGAAAAATCGCAGCTTTTACGCGATAATGCGGTGTTATTTGGCGTATTGCAGGTCGATAAGAAAGAAGAAAGCTTGCGCCTTTCCTGCAAATGGATGGCGGATCTTTCACATGTGAATGAAGCGTTGGCCGTAGAGTGCGATCAAGCCTATGATAAGGCCAAGCATCAGGTGCAACGCTTTGCGGCAAAGCGCGGTAAACCTGGTTTTAAGGAAAAGGCAAAAATGGAAAATGAAACACCCTCTCCACAAGGCGCATCAGTTAACAGTTCTACAAATGCCCAAAAAGTGTTGATGAAAGTGAATGCCGATATTTTGCGCATAAGCCATATTATAGCCATGAAGAAGATTTTTACAGAGCATCGCGGTACAACGGCTGTTCAAATCGATTTTGAGGGGGGAGGCCGCACGATCGCATCGATAAATATCGGCGTCAAATGGGGGATCGACTTTAACTCCAATTTAGAAACGGCTCTCCGCGAATTGCCGTCAGTCCTAATAGCGACATTAACGACAAACGACGAACGACGATAAGACATTCGGATGCTTCACTTAGGGCCAAAAGCGAAAGAAGACTTTCGCACGGCATTGTTGCATAATGCCTCTCACAAAATAGTTAGTTTCGGGCACGGGCACGGGCACGGGTACGTTCACGATATTTGTTTTTGACACTCAAGTTAAGTCAGAAAAAAGCGTATAAAGCAATAAACTAATATCGTGAACGTGCCCGTGCCCGTGCCCGAAACTAACTATTTTGTGAGAGGCATTACGCAACAACGCCGTGCGAAAGTCCTCTTTCGCTTTTGGCCCTAACGCGTTTTTCGTTTTTCCCTTGCGGGGATAGCATTGCTTTTATTACACTCCTAGTGTCTATTGATTTTATACTATTGCGATTAGGAATTTAATGAAGTTCACAACGATTTTCCTCAGCGTTTTCTTATCTTTTGCCGGCATGGCGCAGCTGCAGGCAGCCTATACCATCAAAGATGGCAGCCTTGTCAACATCGATGCAGTGCCTTATATGTCCGTTGAAGAGCATTATAATGCCGCTATCGATGCCTATGAAGCAAAAGATTGGCTGGAAGCTGCCCGCCACTTTTACTTTGTAAAAGCCGGATACTCCAATTCCTGCTATTCTCAAGAGAGCGGTTTTTATCTGGGGGTCTGTTACTTCAATATGGGTGAATTGGATTCTGCAAATACGACTTTTTCAATTTATCTCCAGGGAAAAGATCATCCACGCTTATTCCAAGATGCGATTTTGTACAAATTTGCGATTGCCGAAAGGCTTAGGGCAGGGGAACGCTGCCGTCTTTTTGGTACCAAGCAGCTTCCAAAATGGTCGTCGGGGCAGGAACTAGCTTTAAATATCTATGACGAAGTGATCGCCGCTCTGCCATGCAACGATCTTGCCGCTGAAGCGTTTTATTCTAAGGCATTGCTGCATCGCTACAGACGTGAATACCGCGACTGTGTCGATTGCCTGCAAATTGCGGTCCGCAGATTTTCAAAGCATGAGCTTGCGCCGGAGTACTTTCTCTTGATCAACAATTGTTATCTTGATCAATGCCGTTTAGAGTTCCAAAATCCCGACATATTAGCGTTTGCGGAAATTAACTATCGACGGTTCCAGCTGCAGTTTCCACGTGAAGAACGTTTGGTCCAAGCGGAAGCAGGCATTAGAGAGATCAAAGAAGTTTATGGCCGCGGTTTAGTGAACACCGGCTTGTTTTACGAGCGCATTGGCAAGCCCAGGGCTTCCATTCTTTACTATCAAAATGCAATCTATCAGTTTCCCGATACATGTGCCGCTGAACTTGCGCGTACCCGACTGGCCGTTCTTGGGGGAGTCATTCCACCAAGGGCCCTTTCAGAAAATGCTGACGAGAAATCCGCAAGCAATGAAAATGATGAAATAATAAATTAGGTCTCCTAATGATAACGACTGCTTATCGATTTTTTTCTTCTCGACGAGCGGCTAACAATATCCTTAGGTTGATCTGTTTTCTCCCTATACTCACTGGCTGCGGATATCATGTCGGCCAGCAAAATGCCTTTAGCGATTATAAGACAATTTCGGTGCCCTATGTCGAAGGGGATCTTGATGGTGATCTGACTGCTGCCATCGTGAAAGCTATCTCAAGTTCCGGCAGCTTCGAGTATCGCCTGCATGATGGTGCTCTGCTGTTGATGGCCAAAGTCATAAATTTAGCTGATGTTAATATCGGTTTTCGTTATGATCGGCATAGGAATGGAGAACTGTCGCAAACAATAATTCCTGATGAGACACGGTTGACATTGATAGTCGAAATCTCTCTACTTGAAGCGGCTTCAGGGCGCTTGCTAGATGGGCCATTCCAACTCGCGGCAAATGTGGATGTCGATCACGATTATAATGGAAACAATGGCCCTGAAGACAGCAATGTCAATGAATTTTCACTCGGCCAACTTTCCAATGCCGATGCGGCTTTTGAAGCGGCAGAAAAACCTCTTAATCGTGCGATAGCCAGAAAGATCAGGGATTATCTTAGCCATAGTTGGTAGCGATGAATAAGACCTTTCGTGCATCTCTTGACGAACTCCCTATTATGCTCGATTTCATCAAGCATGAAGCCCACGTTGTCAGTTTTAAAGAATATGAAATCGCTAAAATTGTGCTGGCTGCCGAAGAAGCAATTGTCAATGTCATCAGTTACGGCTATCCAAATAAAACCCCAGGCTCAATCCAGATAAATTGCTTGCCCGATGCACAAAAAGGCATAGATATTATCATTCGCGATGATGGGATTCCTTATAATCCTTTAGAAAATTTTGATACCCTCCGTTACATTCCCGATATTCCCGATCGTTCACATTCTCTGGACCATCGTAAAATCGGCGGCATCGGCAGATTAGTCATTTTCCATATTATGGACAATGTTTCTTATGAACGTGATGGGGAATTTAATGTGCTGATCCTGCAAAAGCATCTTTGAGAGGCTGACAGGAAATTGGACGCTTCACGTTAGGGCCAAAAGCGAAAGAGGACTTTCGCACTCCAAACGCTTCGCGAAATATATGTCTAAACTAGTTGAACCTTTAGCATCGCGAAGCGTTTGGAGTGCGAAAGTCCTCTTTCGCTTTTGGCCCTAACGTGCGATTATCCAATTTACCGTCAGGTGAGAGTCTAGGAAATTTTCCTGATCATTCTAAGTGCGTCTTCGGTCTCTTGAATATCATAGAGAAATTTTTCCAGGACTCTTAAAACCAGGCGGGAGGAGTTGTAAATCCCTGTCGTTGAAAAAGCGGTTTCCAGATGAGGATTCTCAGGGTGATTTAGGGCAATAAGAGTGTAGGTCAATGACCGATTACCGATTTTCTCAGGTACGATCCATACTATAAACTGTTCATTGATCAAAGTGATTTTTTCTGTAGATTCAAGGAGATGAAAGTAACGGGTTAAAGTAAATTCTTTCTTGTCTAAGGAATGGTATTTTAATAATCCTAATGATTGAAGCAATGATAAGTCTACTTCGATGACCCCTTCGGGAAGCCAGGCATTAATATCTGCCGTAATTTTCTGGTAGAATTCCTCGATTTGAGGCAGGTTATTTTCCATTTTGGCTCCGAGTAGGAATTTACATAACTAACCTTACCAATTATCTTTATTATACTATAAATTTCGGGGCATTGCAATTAGAATAATAAGCATTTTTCATGCCAATTATGGGCAATGGACGAATTATTAAGTTTCGGGCACGGGCACGGGCACGGGCACGTTCACGATATTTGTTTTAGAAGCTCAAGGTTAAGTTCAAACAAAGTATAGACTATAAACTAAAATCGTGAACGTGCCCGTGCCCGTGCCCGAAACTAACTAATTCGTCCATTGCCCATTTTCGTCCACCTTTTCGAAAGAGCTTTTGCTTTCCAAGAATATCTTTATGAGGTAAATATGTAAGAGCGGTAGATAGGAGTTATCAATGAGTTTAAGCGATGCAGCCTTCGGCAATATGGAGCTGATAGAAGAGCTTTTTGCCCTTTATCAAAAGGATCCCCAGCTTGTTGATCCCTCTTGGCGGCATGTTTTCGAAGATCTTGACCGCCAACCCCCCTTACCTGCAAAAAAACCTTCAGTTTTGTCCCCTGTCGCTCCCGCTTCAGGGAGTTCAGAAACCGACCAAAGGATCCATGAATTGATCCAAGGATATCGTACTTACGGGCACTTGCTCAGCAGGGTCAATCCGATCTATCCGGTCCCAGGGCTTCCCTGGCAATTAAAGCTTGAAAATTTTGGACTTCAGGAATCAGATTTGAATAGGGATTTTCCTGCCTATGGTTTTCTTGAAACTGCTCGAGCTCCATTAAAGGACATCATCGAAGCATTAAAGAGCATTTATTGCGGAACCCTCTCTGTCGAATACATGGGGCTCGGCAATCCCGAATTGCAAGGCTGGATAGAAGAGAAAATGGAAAAAAATCGTGCCGATACCGACCTTTCCATGGAACAGAAGAAGGAAATTTTACAGGACCTCAATCGTTCAGAGCTTTTTGAAAAGTTTTTGCACACCAAGTATACCGGGCAAAAGCGGTTTTCTATAGAAGGGGCGGAAACTCTCATTCCTATGATGCGGGCGACCATCGATAAAGGCGCTGAATTGGGGGTGACTGAATTTGTGTTGGGGATGGCCCACCGCGGCCGTTTGAATGTACTGTCGAATATTTTAGAAAAACCCTATGCAGTTATATTTTCCGAGTTTGATGAAAATCATTTGCCCGATTCTGTGGATCAAAGCGGGGATGTCAAGTACCATAAAGGGTACTTTTCAGATACGATTTCCTCGCATGGCCATAAAATTTTAGTGTCTTTGACGCCTAATCCAAGCCACCTGGAAGCTGTCGATCCTGTTGTCGAAGGGCAAGTCTTTGCAAGGCAGAAGGCGCTTGGTGAAAAAGGCAAAGAGAAGGTCATGGCCATCTTGGTCCATGGCGATGCCGCTCTTGCCGGCCAAGGCATTGTTTATGAAACGATACAGATGGGCGGGCTGCAGGGCTATGGGACCGGTGGAACAGTTCATCTGGTGATTAACAATCAGATAGGGTTTACGACCGTGCCTAAAGATTCACGTTCGACGACCTATTGCACGGATATTGCCAAAGCTTTTAATGCTCCGGTCTTCCACGTTAATGCTGAAGACCCTGAAAGCTGTGTGCGCGCAGTTTATTTGGCTGTAGAAATACGCCACCGGTTTGCCTGCGATGTCTTTGTGGATTTGATCGGCTACCGCAAGTATGGCCATAATGAGACCGATGAGCCGGCGTTCACACAGCCGAAGAAATATCAGATCATCAGTAAAAAGCAATCGATCCGTGAGATTTATCGCGAGCAGCTAATTAGTCAAGGGATCCTAGAGAAAAATATCGCCGAGGAGCTGGAAACGGAATTTCGAAACTCTTTGCAAGAGGAACTTAAAGGGATTAAAGAAACGGACAAAAAGAAGATCGAGAATGAGCTTCCCGATATTTTACCCGGGAAGTTTTCTTTTAACCATATTCAAACAGGCGTGCCGCTAGGGGTCTTGCAAGAAATCGCGGTGAAAATCTCCACTGTCCCGGAAGGTTTTTCATTGCACCCAACTCTTGAGCGCGTTGTCAAAGAACGACTTTCCATGATCAAAGGGCCGGAGCCTTTGAAGCCCATTGATTGGGGTATGGCAGAAATGCTTGCCTACGGAAGTTTGCTCTGGGACGGTGTAAGCGTACGTTTGTCAGGCCAGGATAGCTGCCGGGGAACTTTTAGCCATCGGCATGCCATGTGGATGGACCAAAAGCTGGAAGTCCCCTATTATCCCTTAATGAATTTAAAGCAGGGGCAGGGGAGTTTCGAGGTTTATAATTCTCCCTTGTCTGAATTCGGCGTTTTGGGATTTGAATTTGGATATAGTTTGGCAATGCCTGATGCGCTGGTCATTTGGGAGGCGCAATTCGGTGATTTTTGCAATGGCGCCCAGGTGATCATCGATCAATTTATTTCCACCGCGGAACAAAAATGGGGCCAGCAGTTTGGCCTTGTGATGCTGCTGCCGCATGGATATGAAGGTCAAGGCCCCGAGCATTCATCCGGACGTATGGAACGGTTTTTGTCGCTGGCAGGCCAGAGCAACCTGTGCATTGCCAATCCTTCCACACCCGCTCAGCTTTTCCATCTCTTGCGCAGGCAGCAGATGCAAAAAGTGAAAAAACCTTTGATTGTGTTTACCCCCAAAGCGCTTTTGCGGCACCCTGAGTGCGTAAGCCATCCTCAGGACCTTACTATGGGATCTTTCCAAGAGATTCTGGATGACCCTTCCCCTCCGGATTTTGTGCGCCGCATCGCCATATGCTCCGGCCATATTTATTACGATCTTATTGCTGAAAGGAAAAGAGTGGGATCCGATGACTTGGCGATTTTGCGTGTCGAACAGCTTTATCCTTTTGATTCCGAAAGAATGAAAGAATTGCTAAATAAGTATCGTTCATTAGAATCTGTTTACTGGATACAAGAAGAGCCTGCAAATATGGGAGCGGGCCAATTTATGACTCTGGAATTATTTAATCTTCTGCCTAATAATGCCACCTACAAATATATTGCCCGGCCCCGGAGCGCATCCCCTGCGGTAGGGTCTTATGTCATGCATAAGAAGCAGTTGAAAGATCTATTAGCGTCCCTTTTTGGAGAGCATAAGCCTTCAATTTTTGACATCGCTGCGAAAAAAAAGTGATATAGCGGAGTTTGCCCAATGAAACAGGAAGTCAAAGTTCCCAGAATGGGAGAATCGATCAGTGAAGCTACTGTCAGCGCCATTTTAAAGCCTGCCGGTTCGTCGGTCCAGATGGATGAGGAGCTGCTTGAGCTGGCGACAGATAAGGTCAATCAAGTCATCTACGCACAGCAATCGGGGATATTCACACCGACAGTCAAGGTGGACGACGTTGTCAAGATCGATCAGGTGGTCGGTTATATCGACAGCAATGGCAAAGGCGCCGCAAAAACAGAAGCTAAAGAGGTTAAGCCTGAAGCCAAAGAGGCAAAGGCTGCGCCGGCAGCAGAAACTGCACCGAAGCCGCAAGTTAAAAAAGTCGAACCTGTGGCTGTGAAGGATGAAAGCGGTGTCCGGCGCTCTTCGAAAGATTTTGTTGAAGAAATTAAGAGCCCGAAAGTTGTATCAGCTGCTCCAGCCCCTGCGCAGGCGCCTAAAGCCGAAACACCAAAAGCTGTACAACCTGCCCAAAAGCCTTCAGCCCCCAGAGGCGAGCGCGAAACACGAAGTAAAATGACAAGGATTCGTAAAGTGATCGCTACCAGGCTCGTAGAGGTCCAGCAAACGATGGCCATGCTGACAACCTTTAATGAGGTCGACATGACGCTGATCATGTCCTTGCGTGAAAAATATAAAGAGACTTTTGTCAAGGAGTATGGAGTACGCCTTGGATTTATGTCTTTTTTTGTGAAGGCTGTTGTGCACGCCTTGCGCGAATTTCCAAATGTCAATTCCTATATCGACGGAGATGAAATTGTTCATCGCGAATACTATGATATCGGCATCGCTGTCGGCACTGATAAAGGGCTGGTGGTGCCTGTCGTGCGCAACTGCGATGAGCTTTCCTTTGCGCAAGTTGAAAAAGCTATCGTCGGATACGCAACGAAGGTCAAAGATGGGACTTTAACCGCCGATGACCTTCAGGGAGGCGGTTTTACGATCACTAATGGCGGAACTTACGGCTCGCTGATGTCTACACCTATAGTAAATCCTCAGCAATGCGCGATCCTGGGCATGCATAAGATTGCAAAACGCGCTGTAGTTGTTGACAATCAGATTGTCATCCGCGACATGATGTATCTGGCCCTAAGCTATGACCACCGGATTATCGATGGCAAAGAAGCTGTCTCGTTCCTTGTGCAAATAAAAAATTGGCTCGAAGATCCTTCTCGAATGCTTTTAAATCTCTAAGGTATAAATGGGCAAAGAAAATTTTGATGTGGCGGTGATCGGATCAGGCCCTGGAGGCTATGTGGCCGCAATAAGAGCCGCGGAGCTTGGATTAAAAACGGTATGCATAGAAAAAATGTCCACTTTTGGGGGCACATGCTTGAATGTGGGTTGCATCCCGTCAAAAGCGCTCTTGCAATCGAGCGAGCATTATGCATTTTTAGAGCATGATGCCAAAGATCATGGCCTTCTTTTCAAAGAGCTGTCCTATGATTTCGCCCAGATCCAAAAGCGCAAAGGGGAGATTGTTCAAGGGCTTGTGGGAGGGGTTGCAGGCTTATTCAAGCAGCATCAAGTGGCCAGTTTCGAAGGCACTGCCAAATTTGTATCGCCCAATAAAATCGAGGTTTCCGGACCAAAGGGTGTGACTGAAATTGAGGCGAAATCGTTTATCATCGCGACAGGTTCGGAGCCTATAGCTTTGCCGTTTTTGCCCTTTGATGAAAAAATCGTTCTGTCGTCCACAGGGGCCCTTAGCCTTCCAAAACCGCCTAAAAAATTACTGATGATCGGCGCGGGAGTGATCGGAGTTGAGCTGGCGTCGGTCTATCGCAGGCTGGGG
>Ga0207062_1014_pt1 | contig 50843 bp, 34 predicted proteins | sample Alteio_BWMinCont_28_FD_153266 | JGI IMG/M metagenome (GOLD analysis project Ga0207062, IMG submission 153266) | Enriched cells from forest soil in Barre Woods Harvard Forest LTER site, Petersham, Massachusetts, United States -... | ecosystem: Environmental > Terrestrial > Soil > Temperate forest >... | reverse complement strand
CTGGCCCGGGCGCTGGAAAAGGATCATCCGGACACCGCCGGGTGGATCCGGGATGTGGTGAAAAGCCAGGTCGCGCTCGCTCTCGCCGACAGAGGATGGAAACTGGGAATCCCGTCCGTGGAAATCACCCATGGCCTGGAAGGTTTGTTCAGCCCGGAGATCGTCACGCACATTCAAACGGTTGAAGATCGCGACCGAAAAAACGCCGTCCTCCATCTCCGGCACTCCCCGGACTGGACTCTGAAAGGCAATCTTCCTCCGGTCCTGATTGAGGAAACGGAGAAAGCCTATCAGCGCCTCGAGGAAAGGTCGCTCTCCTTCTCCGCGCCGGTCCCGAAGACCTTCGCTGTCAGCCAGGCCGTGGATTCCAACAGGATCTTTGAAAACCTGGATTGGGAAGGGCAAACCCGGTATCTGGACGATCTCCGCTCCAAAGAACGTTTCTATGATCTGGCCCGCCTCTGGGAAATTCCAGAGCGCCTCTACGCCCAGGCCCAAAAGCTCCGCGGCGCGGGAAATATCGCCGCGGCGGAAAACCTTGAAAAACGCGCCCTCAAGTATCTGGTGCGGCGCAATGACATCCTCACGCGCTTTACCAACAGCGCCGATGAACGGGTCCGCGCCCACACCCGGTTCACCCTGGCTCGAATGATCTCCACCATGGACCCGGATGATGCCTATCAACTTCTCTCCGGCGACAGCCGGGTTCCCCTCCTGGAGCTCTTCATCCAAAACCGGATCGACATCCTCCTCATCGCCGACGCCCTGTCAAACCAGCAGAAAGACTTCCGGCCGGGAGGCGCGGCCGGATCCATCGCCGCGTTCCAAAGTGCTCTGGCGAAATTCTCGGTCGCCTTGTCCAAACATAACGATGCGAACTCCCGCGCCCGGCGTGATTTGGCCCTGCAGGTCTCTCTGCGGCTGGAACCCAACATCCGGACCCTCCGGGCGGCCGCACTCGGGGAAGACAACGCCTTGACGCGGAGGCTTGTGGCCGCCGGCATTCCGGAACTCCAAATCCGCCACGCGGCGCGGATTGAAATCAGAATTCGATGCCTCCTCCTGGCGTTTGATCTTGAACGAAACCTCTACCGTCTCACGATCGAAGCCGAAATCATTGAAAAACTCGAAGCCGACATCGACCGCGTGATCGAGGCCACCGACCTGGAACGTCTGGTCCCGGAAACGGTTTGGCGCGATGTCAACGCAGATCTCTCCGCCAGCGAGAAAGGACAACACATCATCGCCCAGGCGAATGAACTGGAACAAGACATCCTGGATCAAAAGTACGCGAGCATCACCTCCACAAATCTCATCTGGGCCGCGATCCAACTCTTCATGTACATCTTATTCATCCCCCTGGGCGGCTACGTCCTTTACCGGGTCATCACACGAGGATTTATCAAGAAAAAATCGCTTCAAACCACGCCGGACGACTTCCGGGAAACGCGGCAGATCGGAACGGGCTCGCCGCAGGCCATCCCGCTCTACGCCGACACCCTCATCGGCGAATCGGTGGTGGAGTGGATGCACCTGCTTGATGAAGAAGACAAAAATCCCGGGCGGCTCTCCCCGGGAGAAATCGCGCGGATGACGGAACTGGCCGAGCATGCCCTGCAGCAGGCCGCGAAGTTCTTCCGTTCGGAAAATATAAAGAGACTGCGGGAGTGGAAGGTCGAGCAAGCCGCGCAAGTGCTCCTGTCCCTGATTCAACTCGTATCGATGAGCGAAAAGGTGATCCAAAATCGCATCCGGGAACAACCCGCTCCCGAAACGCAAGAAGCCAAGGATGCGCTGGAGAGACTGGTGACGGAAGGGGAGCGGCTGAACCAAATCGGGTTCGCCGCCGAAACCTTGCGCCGCGTCGCCGAGGTGGGAAAAGGACTTAAAAGAACGCAAAACCTCAACATCTCGATGCAAAATGTGGAGAACTTGAGCGGGATGGAGCTCGCCGTGGCGCGTTTTGAGAACAGGCTGGCGTTGATGGTCAGCTTCTGCGTGCGCTGGCTCTATTGGTCTGAGCCGGCGGAGCTCAGGGCCCGGTTGACCTATATCGCCCTTCTCAATGAGGCGATTGTCGCCTGCCATCGTCTCTCAACGTCCCAGGTGGCCAAACCCTCCGAGCTCTCCGGCGATGATTTTTTTGAAAACGACGCCTTAAAGAAAAGCCGGGATCTCCTGGGCGTTCCCGAGGCCGAGGCGATCTCCCGTGAACCCGGCTGGATCGTCGGCACAATCATAAAACTTCTGATCGGTGGCCTGTGGGCCTTATTTTCGCTCGTGCCGTTCATGGCCCTGGCCTACCTCCCGCTCCACCAGTGGATCCCGACCCTCTCGCTCTCCTACATCATCATCGGGGTCATCGGCGCGGTTGGAATATATCTGGTCCGGCACCGCGTCCTGGCCCGGGCCATTTACTCCAAAACGGGCACGGTCGTGCAACCCAACACCCTCAGCGAGCACAGCTCCATCTCGGAATCCGCGAACGCCTGGGAAAGGCTCCTCACGCGCTTTCTCACGGCACTCCTGGTCATGCTGCCGCTGATCGTCTTTATCACGCCGGGCGTCTTCGGGTTGCTCGGATTGAATCTCTTCACCAATATTTACGCCGTCGCCGGAATCGGCGCTTTTGGATTCGCGATCAACTGGGTCCTCCGGGTCTACCCGATGGCCACTCTCCTCTTGGACCCTACGCACAAGAAAATCATGAAAATTCTCGACAGACACCAGCGCCATCTTAAAGACCTCGAAGAACAGCGGCTCGGAGATCCCGAAGACGGGCGGCCGACGTCCATCCTCGCTTTCCATCAGCGGGAAGACGCAAGAACTCTGGAACGTGAAAAAGAAAATCCCAGCGCGGATGTGCTGATCGTGGTCTACCGGGGCCCCAAAGAAATCCAGAACAACATGCGGGAAATGCTCAAACCCGTTGTGTTCAATGACACGGAGATCCTCTTCGTGCGTGTCGAAGACTTTGACGGAAAAATCGACGGCAGCGCCGCCGCTTTGTGGGCCGCTCAAAAAACGCTCGCGTTGGAATACCCCCGCCTCCTGCTGAGACGGCCCGACCTTCCTCCTCTGGAACAACTGCGGGTTCCCATCTTTCTGGCGGCGGGAGGAAAAAATGACCTGCATTCATTGATCGAGGGAGGCGACTACCGTTCCCTGCCGCCGCTGGCTCATTCGCCGGTGCTGATCAATACTCTTTTGAAGCAGTTCCCCAACGCCTACAAAGCCACCCAATTTCTCAAAGCCAATAACAACCGGCCCGGACTTTTCATCGTTCCAACGGATGTGTTTGATGTCGGACCGTTTGAGCCCCCGCGGCGGCCCCGTTCCGCGGAAATCAATCTGGAAATTCCATTGCATATTCCCGGCGCTTACACCCTCCGAGTGTCCATCCCTGTCGATCTCGAACGCGAAACGCAGGCCGGGCCGTCCGAACCACCCCCGCCTTTTGATATTACGTTCAACATCGCCCAGCCCAGCGCGCTCCTGAGCCGGTCCATGACCGTCACCATCCACACCCAAACCGTTCTCCGGGATGCCACCCATGAAAACCTGATTATCACGGGAAAAATTCAAGGTCCTGTTCTGACGTTCCGGGCCGTCAGCAGGAACAACAATGTCATCATTGAAGGTGAGGCCCAGCTGCACATCCCGGAGAATGAAAACAGGGAATCGTTGACAGAACAGGACATCGTCGGAAGTGGCACTTTACGAACACCCACCCTGATGCTGGTCTCAACCCCCGTGGGAATGAGAAGCCTCGCCGAGCAGGGGCTGGGGTTGATTCGCGCCTTGAATGGAGATTCGGTGGAAAAATTCGTGGAAAACGCCGCCGGGACGGGCGACGTGTCAGCGCCGCATCATGAAAACTTGAACAATCTTCTGTACGCGCTGAAAAGAACCATTCACCACATCAAAAGAAACACCGACTGGATGGCCCAGGCCGAACTCCGATTCGACGCGCGGGGAGGAGAAGACCCCCTGATCGAGGCGCTCTTTGATGACCGAAACGACAAAGAATTCCTCAACAAACTCGATACCGCCATCACTGAACATATGACCCAGGGAATCCTGCGCCTTCTGAAAGAACGCCTGGATGACGAAGACCGGAAACTCCTGAAGAGCCGGGCATTCCTTGAGAAACTGAAGGAGGTCGTCGCCGAACGTTCGAGGCCCGCGCTCGTGAACTTCCTCGAGGGACGACTGGAAGGAGACAAAGAGTTTTTAACCCGGGGGAGATTCCTCGGCCAACTCGACTATTTTATCGGGGGACGCTCCATTATGGATCTCCTTCAAAGGCGGCTGAAACTGGACCGGCGGCTTTTGCCGGCCTTTACCGGAAGCTTCCTGGTAAACCTCGGGAAACCCGAGCTGTTTCAGCGCTGGATGAGCCTGGTCGACCGGCTGATTGGCATCATCCAGAGCCACAACAAACCCTCGTTCCCTTTCGACGTGACGATGGACCTTCTCATCCCGTTAATCCGGATTGAACAGCAGGATCCCCCAGATGACGAATATATCGGCCACCGGCTGAAACTGATCCGCAATCTCCCTAAATCCGAGGCGGATGAATACAAAACGATTTATCATCAAATGTATGAAGAAATCGAAAACGATATAAAAATCCATGGCAAATTCGGGGTCATGGCCTATATTCGCAACGCACATGAATCCGCTTTCGTGGATGTGCGCGACCGCAATTGGCGGCGTCTCGTCAGATCGGGCGGGCTCCCCGCGGACATGGTTGATCCCGCTTCACCGGCCCGGTCTTATTCGATCGACGAAGAGAAAGGTATCGTGTTGTACAACCTCACCCCGGAACAACAGGAACAAGTTCATGCCCTGAATCTGCCCGGTGACATCAAGATCGCTTCTGTCGACGTGATGACGGGCGGCAATCGTCCGGGGACGGTGACCGTCTTCGATGACATCGACGACGACGCCATGGTGGATGGCCACTTGCTGGACAATTCCGGCAATAACTGGTCCCAGCGTCTGTACGACCTCAATGGAAACCTTCTTTACCCCGCGGGCGACGACGAGCCCGACGTCCGCAACATCAAACTCTTCCCTCGAGGCCCCTTCAACGCGGCGTCACTCCAATTTCTCGCCGGACTCCGGCGTAAGAAAGAAGGCATCCTGGAAATCCCGGAAAAGGTGGTTCTCCCCGTCCAGGACCAGGCCGAACTCAATGCAAATTGGATGTCCCTGAACGAAGTGTTCGAAGCCCGCGAGGCCTACCTGGCCGCCAACGGCCACGCCGCCTCTCCCATCAACTTCCGCGGAGCCCTGCTGGGAACGCTGGCCGCGGCGGCCGTCGCCGTGACCGGTCTCCTGGCCGCGACGATCCTCTTTTCATGGCTCGGGATGCCCCTCCACGCAGAAACCTGGGGTCTCTTCATCGCCCCGTTGATTCCGGTCCTCTTCCTGGCTCTTTCGACAGGAGTCATTAAAATCCTGGATCGGTTCTCGACTGTCGACAACAAAGGCCCGCCAGAGCGGTTGTCGGGCCTCTTCGGATTTCACGATGTCCGTATTGAAAACGACGTTCAATTCCTGGAAGTAAGAAAAACTGAGTCGGATCCCACCACCTCGACGCATACTCTGGCTGTTTCCCCCCGGCTAGCCGCGCTTCTGACGCACCCCTCGCTCCTGATCCGCGTTGCCACCCGCGCCGCACTCTATCTTTTGGGTGCTCCGGGACACGAGATTTCTCACGCACGCTGGGGATGGGGCGAAGTGAAAGCCTATGGAGTTTTTCAGGTCCTGCCCGTCGTCGTCGGAACCGGTCTGGGACTTCTTCTCGGGCTGGGCGGATGGACGATTCTCCTCGCGCTCCTGGCGGTGCCGGCCGCTTCCCTGATCATGAAGAAAATCGCAGCGCTCCACAACCCCGGGATCCGTCGTGAACCCGTCCCGGAAACGCCCAGCGCCCAGGTCGCCCGACGGGTGGAAGAAAACCTGAAAACCCATCCTCTTTCCGAAGGAGTAGCGCAGCTTCTGCCCGGGTTCGCGCTCGAAAAAGTTCTGGAGAATCAGGGCATGAAAACGCAGAAAATCCCCGATTGGGCTGAGAGAAATTCAACCGCAATTGCAGCCACAAGGCTCGCTATCGCGGCGGGATCAAGCCTGAACGAAGTGGCGTGGGTCCGCGGTCTTCTGGATCAATCCAACGTCAGAATACGCCTTTCCGTCAACCCCACAACGACCGAGCAAGGAACTTATGATTCGCTTCAGAAACACTATGGAAGGAAACGGCTCGAAATCGTGCCGGTCGCGGGTTTGATGACGACAAAAGATAACATCGAGGTCCTGCACGCAAAGGAATTCAAGGATGATATTCTCCACACGAAAGAAAGACTGATCGTCTACATCCGGACCGACGAAGGCGCGAGCGTTGACGACCCTGAATCTCTGAAAGACCTGCAGGGATTCCGGCTGATCTTCTTCAACCTCATCACGAAGACGATCCGGGAGGTTCCGGAGAACATGGGAGTTGGCACATTGATCGAGGCGGCCCAAGCCGTCGCGAAGAACGCCTGACGACTGAGACGGGTTTACCGGACGTTGGCGGAAGGACGGAGGAAGGACGGAAAAAAGGTCAGAACCAGTTGAGACTTTGCGCGGTCAGGGGGGAGCCGAGGGCGTCGGTATCGCCTTTCCTCCACTCCGTCAAGGGACCGACGGAACGAAAGAACTCGGGGACGGAAAAATCCATCTTCTTTAAAATCTCTTCCAACTCGGAGTCGACGCGGGCAAAGCATTCAAGACGTCTGTCCCCGAAACGGGCCGCGACGTGACGGATGAGAAGAGGCAGAAACCGGGTGTCTCGCACATGAACGCTGTCGATGCACAGGGCGCTATTCCGCCGGGTCCTTAAACAAACAGAGGCCACTAAACGGCCGTTTTCGCGGGCCCCAAAGAAATAATTGTCCGCGCGGTCGAAAAGGCCTTCGACCCAGCGGGTTCGTCGGATACCGAACAACCGTTCATCCAGGACCACAAGATCCTCCAAATCCGCAGGGCCCAATTCCACGACCGCGTCATCCCAGACCTCGCTCCCGCCCCTCCCCGGCTCCCTCCGCAAAAGCGTGTAATCCGGTCCGGGATCAAAACCCAGATACTCAATCATCGGCGCGGATTGATTGGTGGTGTGGACGACAAAGGAACGGAGCGATTTGGCCCTCAGCGTCTGCATGGTCTGGCAATACAAACGACGGGCCACCCCCCATTTTCTGAATTCCGGCAATGTGATCATGTTGTCGAGATAAGCCACGTGGCCAAAATTATGCGTTGAAAAGAAACCGGCGAACTGGCTGTTCTGGCGGCACACAAAGGATGTCGCCTTGGATTGGTTCTGAGACAACTCCAAATCCCGGCGGGTGAACGGCCACCCCTCCTGGGAAAAGAGCTGCTCGATATCCGGATAATCCCGCCCCAGCTCGAGCTTCTGCACACCCGCCTCGTAAACATCCTCGGCCGGGTCCATCGTCAATAAAGACATAGACTCAATTATCTCTTCTGCGGAGACGCGGGCACAGAGCCGGCGCGTGCGCAAGCAGTGACGACGGTATGACGCGCACTTCACTCGAGGTCGGCGGCGAACCGGGGAGGGGCTGGGGACGGCTGCTTAATACGGCTGGGGACCGGAAATAGGCGGGGGGACCTGGGGGGAGGCCGGCGCTTCGGACGGGGCGCTCTCCGCACCCTTACGCTCGGGAACCCGGGGCGCGGCGGTGGAGCCCTCGATCGTACGCTTCACGATATCCCGGGAGAAAAGGTCCCAAATCCTCAAGCGGGCGTCCGCCTCGGAGAGACCTCCCGGCCGCGTTTCCACAAAGAATTGGAAATCCTGCTGCAGCCGCGGATCCTCCCAAATCACGGTGTTCGCCACCTGGTCGGTGAATTTAACGTTCAAACGAACCGTCAGCTTGTATTCCTGCACGAGCTGGTTCACGTCATAGGAAATAGGCTGAAGAAGGTACCCGCTGATCTCTCCCGTCAAAACACCGTTGGCCTGAGTGTCGTTGGAAACATAGGAGAGCCGGCCGTCCTGAATAAACTCGTTGGTGACGGCCTGCGTCAAAGCGTCTTCCAGGCCGAAAAACTGGGTGGTGTTGGTGAAAGGCCGCACGCAAACCGTTTTGATGTGCTCGGGCAGGGTAACGGTCCCTCCCCCGGCCGACCGTATCGCGCAGCCGGATAAGACGGGGAAAACCCCTGCCAGAAACCACAACAAAGAAATACGGCGGAAAGAACGCTTCACGATCATGAATATTTTATCACTTCTTCTCCGCCTGGACGATCACGTCAACGCCCCAATGGCGACGCCAGGTGAGCACGTGAAAACGCCGGCGGAGAACCTCCACCCATTGCCCGGCTTTCATGTTATTGATATGGGAATCCTTCCACATCCGGCCGGCCGTCCGCTCCCACACGGCCCAGAACCCTCTCCACAGAAGGGTATCGTCCGGAAAGGAAACCACCAATCGCCCGCCCGGCTTTAAGACCCGTTCAATCTCCGCCAAAGCCGCCGCCAGGTCCGGGACATGCTCCAGCACCTCCATCGCCACCACATTATCGAAGCACGCGGACTTAAAGGGAATCTTTTCCGCGGTGCCTTGGGCGAAGGCGCTCAAACCCCGGCAAAAGACCACATCCAGACCGACGCCCGTTCCCAGACTCCTGAGAAATGAACCATCTTCCATGAACTCGCTGGGACGGCCGCACCCGATGTCCAGCACACGGCCGGAAGCGAGAAATCCTCTGACGATCCCGTAGCGTGTTTGATGGTAGAGCCGGCGCCACCCGTCAATTTTCCGGGTGGCACACAGCCGGACCAGCATGACGAGATAGTCCTTAATCACGGCGGGACCGAGCTTGCTCACCCCCCGTTGCCGGTCCTTAAAGACGAACGGAACCTCTGCCACCGACCGGGTCCCGGAACACGCCACCAATTCCAGGAGGATCTTGTAGCCCCGGGGCCGGGCCCTGTCGCGTATGTTCTCGTAAAGCGAACGGCGGATCATAAAGTAGCCGCTCATGGGATCCGAAAGCGGCACGCCCAGAGAAATCTGCGCCAGCAAGGTGGCGAAACGGCTGGTCAAACGGCGGTGCCAGGGCCAGTGCTCCGCCCCGCCGCCGGGGATACGGCGAGAACCGACCGCCACGTCTTTTCCTTCCTCGATCTGCTTCCACAAACCGGTGAGCACCACCGGGTCATGGGACAAATCGGCGTCCATCACCCCCAGGACATCTCCCCGGGCGATGGAGAAGCCGTCCATGACGGCTCCCGAAAGATCTTTGACGGCCTTCCGCCGCAGGACACGCACCTCCGAATGGGAACGTGCGTAGTGTTCGGCAACCTGCCACGTCAGATCCGGGGAATCGTCATCGACGATAATAATCTCAAAGGACCGGCCGGCCAAGGCGGAGCGGACAACATCAAGGAGTGGGATAATGTTCGAAGCTTCCTCGTAGGTGGGAATGATCAGGGACAACATGGAAACCGGCTTCGCGGTCATCGGGAGTAGAAAACGCCGCGCGCCACCAGCCCGCAAATAACCACAATGACGTTGCTGAGGAAGACTCCCGTCCAGGAAAGATCCACCCGTCTTTTGTGAATGTGCCAGCAGAGCCGCGCCGCCATGAACGCCACGAGCGCGATCCACCAATAACCCGGTAAAAGAAAACAGGCGGTCTCCGCCAACCGCACGAGCATGGACATGTATTTCTCCTCCGTCGGCGGGAAATCCACCCCGTAGAAAATCTTCTCAATGTAGTAAATCGTCACGGTCGCAAAATGGGTTGTCAGAACGAACAGGCACCCCAGAATGGGCCAATGGCTCAACGGCAATCCGTCCGGCACGGGAACAACGGCGAAAATCACAATCAGGTGGATGACCTGGTCCCACAAATAAAAGAGAAGGTTATCCGCGACTCCCTCGTTGACATTCCACACGCGCCACCAATCTTCCAGGTAATGCACCACGTAAATCAGCGCCACGCAGGCCCATCCGCTGAGCGTAAACCGGGGAGTCCTCACCCACGTATAATTCAGATACGGCCACGCCAAAGCGATATAAAAAAGAGGGTGAAGAGTCACGTGAACGAACAGCCCCCACGGGCTGCGCCGCTTCCAGGCCGCGATGTAATTCGTTTGGAAAGTAAAATCAGCCAGCAGGTGGCCGAAAACAAGTCGCCAGAAGATTTCCATGGGTATGATTCGGAGGGACTAGACCGCGGCCTCCTGTTTCAGATAAACCGTTCGCGTCGGATAGGGGATCTCAAAGCCTTTTTTCCGGAGCGCGCCCCAGATCCGCGTGGCGACTTCGTCCACCCCCGCACGAACATCACTGAAATCGGCCACCCAGAAAAAAACGCTGTATTGAATGCTCGAATCGGCGAAAGCGGACACCACAGCGTCGGGCGGGGGTTTCTTTAAGGCGCAGGGGGATTGTTGGGCGGTCTCGCGCAGGACCGCCTTGACGCTTTCCGGATCGGCGGAATAGCTGACCCCGATATCCAGTCTCACCTGGTGGGCCTTCTCGACGCGGGAATAGCTCACGAACTCGCTTTGCAGGAGCTCCTTGTTAGGAATGTACACGCGGTCCCCTTCCCCGGTGAGAAGCGTCAGGCGTCCCCAATCCAGATCCTCCACCAGACCGTCCATTCCTTTTACGCGTACCCAGTCCCCCACCCGGAGCAGCCGCCCCAGAGAAAGGCCCGCGATAATCCCCTTGAGCGTATCCTGCAGGGCCAGGCCGAGAGCCAGACCCCCGACGCCCACGCTGGCCAGACGGGTGGATGGGTTAAAGTTGAAGACCGCGTCCAGGGAAAACCAGAGCGCGACAAAAAACGCGACAAAACGAATCAGCCGGCGCATCGGGGGCGAGATATAAACCTGGCGCACCGTGCCCAGGTAATAATCCGTGATAAAAAGGTCGACGGCCGCCAACGCCAGATAAGCGCCCAACAAACAGGTCAGAAAGGCGCAGGCGGAAAAAATGAGCGGCGGCAGACGGTACTGCACGGGAAGCGAGTAAAGGCTTGCCGAAATAAAGATCAGGACCACGAAAACCAGGCACAACAGATGAAAATTTCGGGGCAAACGGTACCGTCTCTGGTAGGAAAAAAACAGGAGGGCCGCGTAAATCAGCCCGACGGAGAAAATGATGATGCCGGCCGCCACCCAACCCGGAATCAGCGAAAAAAGAAGAACCTCTTCCGGCTTAAAAATATGCGGGATCATAAAACTTTACGGCTGGCCAGGTCCGCCTGGAACCACAGGATGGTTCTCAGCAATCCTTCCTGCGGCGTGACGCGCGGCTCCCACCCAAGGACCTTGCGCGCGAGAGTGATGTCCGGCTGGCGAACGCGCGGGTCATCGACCGGTAGCGGCTTGAACACGAGAGTGCTTTTACTGCGGGAGAGGCGAAGAATGAGCCGGGCCAGCTGCTTGACCGTCATCTCCGAAGGATTGCCGATGTTCATGGGACCGTTGTGCGAAGAAGACAGAAACCGGACCAACCCTTCAATGAGATCATCGATGTAGCAAAAACTCCGCGTCTGCGCGCCGTCGCCGAACACGGTGATGGATTTGGAGCGCAGAGCTTGCGTGATGAAATTCGGGATAGCGCGGCCGTCCTGGGCGCGCATCCGGGGACCGTACGTATTGAAAATACGAACGATGCGCACCGGGATCCCGTGGACCCGGTGATACGCCATCGCCATCGCCTCTCCGAAGCGCTTGGCTTCGTCGTAAACCCCGCGGGGGCCAACGGGATTCACGTTCCCCCAATAGCTCTCCGGCTGGGGATGAACGTCGGGATCGCCGTAGATCTCCGAGGTGGAAGCCAAAAGAAACGTGGCCGTCTTCGCCCGCGCTAAGCCCAACATTTTATGGGTTCCCATCGCGCCGACTTTCAACGTCTGGATGGGCAGATGGGCGTAGTCAAAGGGACTCGCGGGGCTGGCAAAATGCAGCACCGCGTCCACGGACCCTCGGATAAAAAGGTCCTGCGTCACGTCATGCTTGATAAACTGAAAACGGGGATGGCCAAAAAGATGGGCGATGTTATCGGGAGAACCCGTCAGGAAATTGTCGACGCAAATCACCGAAGAACCTTCCATTAAAAGCCGCTCGCACAAGTGGCTCCCCAGAAAGCCGGCCCCTCCCGACACCAGCACTTTTTTGAACTTCCAGCGCTTGCTCTGATCCGTCCGATTTTTCATCGTCTGCTCCTTTCCCGGAAACCTTCACAGAATACCCAGAACTCCTCCAAAAATCAATATGAAATAGTGGAAAAACGGTTTAACGAACCAGGGACAAACGGGCCCGGCATTTCTGCCGCCGGAGCCACTGAATGAGGGGGCGATTGGTGGGTGGAAATTTCAGGCGGGCCAAGGTATCAAAACGGACCCATCGGAACGCGTGACACTCCAAAGCGCGGGGTTCGCCGCCCAGAAAAAGACATTCGTAGGGTTTAAGGACTCTCCATCCCCGGGACGCCGGAACCAGAATCGGCGCGAGCGCCCGACAGGGGACAATCGTCACCCCCAGTTCCTCCCGAATTTCACGCGTGAGACATTCCGTGTCCGACTCGCCCGGTTCTTTTTTCCCCCCCGGAAACTCCCAATGAAGAGGGTAGGAATCCTCCTTCCGCCGCTGGGAAATCAGGATATTGTCTGCCCGCCGGATGACCCCGATAACGACCTGTTCGACCGCTCCCATGAATCGAATTTTAGCAGTTCAGTCGGCCTTCGCCTTGACCAACCTGGCGTGGAGATCGTCGTCGATGCTGCAGGAAAGGACGTTGTTGGAAGGACAGATGTAGCGGCAGTTGTCGCCGTCGGGAGCCTCGAGACCATCGGTGATTTCCAGGGCCTTGCCGGGGGCGCTCGTACTGATGCAGACGATCAACCGGGCCCCGTTGAGCGCATCAAAACCGAAGCGGAACACCCCCTGATCATCGGTGGTGCCCACGGCGTCCCCGTTGATGCCTTCAACGACGACCGGCACATTCACCGCCGGCTTCTTCTTGGCGCCTTCCACGACCGTCAAAGTCATATTGGGGCTCGAGCTGTCCGCACGGACTGTGGCCGTAGCTCCGAGCACTGCCAAGAATCCCAAAAGAATCCACTGTTTCCTCATCCCTAGAATCAAACCACACTTCCGGCTATTCTTCAACCCCCAATAAATCGCCCCCGGTCCATGGCGCGGAAACCGGGGGCGGCAAGAGATTCTCCGAAGAAGAGGTTACGCCGCCTGTTGGGCCACCTCGCTCGCTTTCAGGCCTTCCAAAAGGTTGCGGAGATTGGCGCCGGCCTGGGCATCCGCTTCATGAACCAGACCCAGCACCCGGTTGATGAGGTGCAGGCGGAAGCTTAAATCCGACAAACTGATGGTGATGTTCTCGTCCGCAATGGTAATCGCGGACCCCCGGGAAGGAGTAATCCAGGAATCGGTCACCGCGAAAAGATCGAACGCGACCCGGTTCTTTTTCGCGTCATGCTGGGCCTGGTCCTCCTTCAGGGCGCGGGCAAAGACATGGAGCGCCGGGTTCTGGAAAGCAGTCTGCAGGGTCTCCGGGAGGTTGGCCTGGTCATCCCGGAAAGCGTGATCGGGATCCACGACGACAATGTGCAGGTTCCCGGATCCATACTGCCCGGCCAGGGAATCGAGCCGATCTTTGATCGCCGCGTCGTAAGCCATGAGGATGACGGCTTCCTGATGGGAATCAAGACCCGGGCTCGCCGAGAAGGCTTTCAGAACGCTTTCAAGGGCGGGGATCTGCTGGGGATCACGGATCTCCCACACTTCAATGCCCGGCCGGCTCAGATCCTCGGTGTGGGTCCTCAGACCGACGAAATCATGGCCCAACGATTCCAGGGGACGGGTGAGAGAAGGCAGAAGGTGATTGATCAAACGCGCCACGGGGGGTGCGTCTCCATCGGACGGACGGGATCGCGGAAGAGAGGAAACCTTCTTTCTTCCCGAACCCGCAAAACTCAGATAAACCAGGAAAGCCAAGGAAACAACCAGCGTCAATGGCAGGAGGTTCGTGTCCAACAAACCCAGGGCCAGAAGAGCGAACGGAGTGTACGTGGTGGCTCCGCTCTCGTCGGAGGTCGACGATGGAAGACGACGGAATAACGCCTCGGGGTCCAGCCGGACCGTGACCTGCCTCAAGCGGTCGAGGGCCGGGTTTGTATGAAGACCTTCCAGTTGAGGAATCTGGGTCTCATAGGCCGTCCACAACCGATTGATCACAACCCCCCGCGAGGAGATCGGGAGCTCTTTGATTCTTTCCACCAGGGGATCCGTCAAAGCACCGGCCAAACTGATGTGCGTGTTGCGATCGAGAACTTTCGACAGGCTCAACGCATGGCTAAATTTCATGAGGGCCATCTCAAAAGACTCCGGGGTCTTCAGCAAACCCATGCTCTTCACGAGCGTTTCCGCGGGAGCGTTCAGTAGATCGGTCACGATCGGGGGCTGGCCGACCACGCGGCGGTTGATCCGGTTAATCTCCTCCACCGCTTCTTTGAATGCTTGGGCGTACAGAACCACGTCCTGGGCGGTCTCAGGCTTCTTCCGTAAAGGTTTCAGAAAAGTCTGCAGGGCTTCTTCCAGCGCATTTTTCCGGGCCGCCGGAGCGGAAACAGCGGGGGTGCGTTTGGAATACAACCATCTCACAATCAGGCCTCCGATTAGCACCACGGCGGCAACCACCACGACAATCCTCCAATCCCATCCGTTGGGAAGAAGGGGAGCCTGGCCGAGCATTGGAAACATAAAGGAAGCGGGGCTCGCGGGAGGGATCGCTGAAACGTTAAAATCATGGGAGAGCGGGTTGAGCGGGGCCTCCGAAGTGACGACCGTCACAGAGCCGGACTCTGACCGGACCCCGTCCACCTCAACATGGTACTCGTAGGAGCCCGCGGCCGTGGGATGCCAATCCGCGGACCAGACGGTCGCTTGCGATGGAAAACCATGGGCGTAGGAGGCTCGATCCACCGGAATCGGCTCCATCTTAACGCGCACATCTTGATTGCCGACCTTAACAACCAGTTCGGCGACCTTCACAACTCCCTGCAGAACGGCATCCACCGGGAAAGCTTCTCCGAGCCGGCTGATCGCTGCGTGCTCCTCTCCACCGCGCGGAGCGATGGCAAGAATCGTTTTGTCCTGAGGCAAGAGTGGTGCGTGGCGATTCCCCGCCCTCGTCAAACCTTGAATCAATAGAGCGATCTCGCGGGGCGACACCTCGGACACCGGAGCGCGAGGCGCCTTTGAAAACTGCGAGAGAAACCGAACTGCCCATCGGTTGAGATAATACAGAGGGGCCGGCAAAGCACCCGCCAGGAGGTCCTCCACCGTCCATGGCAACTTGTTTTCCCACTGGCCGTTCTGGACACCGGGGATGTTAAAACGGAAATCCGCTCCCAGCCCGCCGACATCGTTCAACATTAAGACGGCGATGTTGGACCGGGAGGCATAAACAAGCCGGAGGAACAATTCCCGGACCCGGGGAGTGAGAGAAGTTAAGTCGTGGTCATTCCAGGCCTCTCCTTCGGGCCCGAGAAACGTCGTCAAGAATGCCTTTTTCTTGGCCCGGCCGTCCTGCTCCGCTTCCAGTTCCTCTTCCCACCGCTGCTTGACCGAAGGGGAATCATGCACGGCCAAGGTGACCAACGCTTCGACTACGTGGTGATCAGGGTAAAACGGATTCGGGGTTTCTCCCCAGTAAGGCTCCTGACCCCAAAGGGCCGGGGTAAACACATAGGCGCCCAAGCGTACCATCCCCTGCTGGACGACCGCCGGGAGAACGCCGAGTAATTCCCAAACGATGGTCGTACCACGTTTCCGCGCCTGTTCCATAATCTTTGAGACGGTCCGAAGGCCGGGAGTTAACCGGAAATAACCAAGCCGGAGCGTATCGGAAGGCTGCGGGTCGCCGTTAAAGAGATAATCCTCCATGAATCCTGCGTCTCCCGCCTGCGAATCGGCGGTCAAACGAATCAAGTCGGATTTCTGGGTGCGTTCGTCGAATCCGCCCGGGCTGAACACGGCCTGCTCCACGTCAAAGAGCCGTGTTTTGAAAGGGGCGTTCGGCTCGGGATTGTAATCGGTCGCAGCGACAACTCTTGAAATCATGATCATGCCGTGGGGTTGGAGATTTCCCTCGCCATCAAACATCATCCCGACCGCTTCGCCAGGGAGATTTTCTTTCAAAGACTCCGGCAAATGCCGCACATACTCTTCGATCAGCTTCAAAGCTTCCTGGGCGGCCTGTTTCCGGATGGATTCCCTGTCGCTCGATTCCCCTTCCATTTTTGCCAACGCTGCGCGCCGGATCTCCAGGAGTTCGCGGTGTACGCCGAGAGGAAGGCCGTTCGTCACGACGTACTGCCGGAAAAGACCCAAGGCGTGGTCCCAACGGAGATAATCGGCCTGTTCCTGATAGAATCCCAAAAGCCCCAACAGATAAGGTTCCGTCTCGGGGCGGGACCAATCCAGAAGCGTAAACTGCCAAATTTGTCCGGACTTATAAGCCGGTTCCGGAGGGACACCTTGCGTCCCCAGTCGCCGGTAGCCATTTTCCTTCTTGAGGCCGAAAACAGTCCGGGCGTATTTCCACACGTCGGCGTCCGGGGGAGCGACGGGCACATCAAGGACCAAAGAGACACCCTGCCGGCGGGCGTACTGACGCAACTGCTGGAATTGGCGATCCGCCATAAACTGAAGGAAAAATCCAAAATCGATATCGTCCCGGTAGTGCTCGCGGGCCTGGTCCAGGGCGGCGGGATCCCGGTCGCGAACCCCTTCTTCCCAGGTGCGCCAGTCCCAGGCGCGGGATTTTGTCCAGTGCACGTTTTCTTCCCGCACGTGGTGGTCTTTGAGCGCCAGATACAAAAGGTCATCCTCCAACCAGGAGTTATCTGCCCGGTACTGCTGAAACTCTTTGTAAAAATTTGAACCCGGACGGCCCTTGAAAGCGGCCCACAAATACCCCAAGGCCTCCAACTTCAATCGGCGAATCTCATCGTACCTGACATTTTTCGCGTCCCGCAGCTCCTGGATTTTCGCCTGGTTGTTTTCAACAAAATGCCGGGCCTGTGACACATCGAAGCCCCGGCCGGCGAGTTCATCGACGACGGCGTCAACCCCGATATACACGGCATCCTTGGCCCGCGAGGCCACCGAATAAGAAGAGTTGCCGGCGGAAGAGACCGAAAGTCCCAGAATCACCATGATATTCTGGCCCCAACGGTGATGAAGTTTCACCTGATCCAATCCGGTGACCAAATCCCCGATGCCCCAGCCTTTTTTTGTGGAATGCGCCTGCTGAAGAGGAAAAAACGTTCCGACGATATTTCTTAAACTCGCGGTGGCGGGTGAGAAAAACCGGGCCAATCCGGACGCCGGTGCCGTATCGGACCGTCCCCGCCGATAAGCGACCGTATCCATCAAGACGGTAATAAAAAGATTCCCGAACAAATGCGGAGCGATCGCCACACCCGCCGCATACCACACTGTAGCTCCGGAAAGATCAAGGAAAAAGGGAAGGAGGCTTGTGCCGGCGATGAAGCTGGCCGTGAACCAGGGCAGGAGAAAGGTTTTGGCGACGGCTCCGAACCAGGATTTTCCCGGAGGAGCCCGGATATCCTGGATCCTTATGATTTTTAATCCGTTTCCGGAAGGATCCGGAACGGGAATTCCCAGAAACGCATGGGCCAGAAGGAGGACGATGCCGGCAACGACGGCGACCGAGACCGCTCCGCCGGTCCAGTAGGCCAATAATCCCAGGGACACTCCTTCCCCCAGCGCGGCCGCAACCGTGGTGATCAGGTAAGCCCCGCGCTGACCAAGACGCGGTTCCAGAAACTTGAACAACCAACCCCAGAGAGCGGCGATGGTGCCGGGGGCCGGCCTCTGATCGGCAGCGGGCGCGATAAACCGGGCGCCCTGGTCGGGCTGGCCTTCCCAGACCTTCATTGTCTCCGAATCCCGACTTTGAAAACCAAAACTCTGAACCGCCCGGGCCGGCATGGCGAACAATGTCACCTCAAATTCCTGGCCCTCCCTGCCGTTGAGCAAAACGGGATCTATTTCCTGAACGATCTCATAAGATCCCGTCCCCTTCTTGTGAATCGAGGTCGGGGCCACAACGTCGGTGACCCAGGAGTTCTGACCGGGTCTTCCCCAATGAAGAAAGAATCGTGTTCCCGGCGCGAAATCTTCCGCTGAAAATTTCACTTTCGCGTGAACGGCCACTCCGCCGCGATCCCTGACGAACTCGATTTCCGGCTTTTCCAGACGCAGAGAATCCCTCATCTGAAGAAAGTCTTTCTCGCTCTCCATACGGTCAATCGCCGAAGCGTAAAGATCGAAAAGCCCGGGATCGCGCTTGGTTTCGCTGATGGCCGGATTGGAACTCGGCACCCGGCGCCCGATGATGGCGGAACGGACGGAATAGACATGGACCTTGTAATAAATGGCGCGGCGAACAAGGTTGAGCCACTCGTGATATCTCTGGGAGTGCATGTTCGAAGCGTTCCCCAGCGTCTCGTACAGCTGGCTGGCCTCAATCTTTAAGTACTCGTTCTCGGCGCCATGATTCTGGCGATCTTCGGCCGTCCAACTGTACGGATGCTCCGTGTGAGAACCCGGCGGCGGACCGATCGCCAAACCGTTCAGGTCTGGATACAAGCCATCAGCGGCCCATCCATCCCGGGTGGTGACCGGCACGGCCAGACCTTTCATGCTGCTGGTTCCCGAAGCCTCTTCTGGGATGCGGGGAGTGTTCAACCAAACATCCGAGCCTTGGACCAGGTAAGGCGATATTTCATCATTGTACCCTTCGATATAAACGACCCGGTTCTGAATTGACGGGTGATTTTTCGAGAGGCGCTCGATCACTCTGTCCAGGAGCGCCACGCGAGAACGTCCTGACACATCAAAGGTCGGGCCGGCAAAGAGAAACTGTGTTTTTTTGGCCTCCAAAAGGTGCAGGAATGGAGCGCACAACCGCTCGAGACCCCGATCGCCACTCTCGCCAGCCACACGATCAAGGATCTGATCCATCTCCTGCGGGGAGAGCGGCCGATCCGAACGAAATTGAGATTCGATGCTTTGCAGATGCTCCCCGAAAATCACCAACAGCATGCGTTTATAATCCACAATCCGGCGGGCCCACGTCACCGTAAAGAGATCCGGGTCCAATAAGTGAACCGGCTCTTCATGTTCCATGCTGTTCAAGGAAAATGATTCCGGACTCGTCCCGGTCCACGACGACCATCGCGCTATGAGAACTCTGAGCCGCTCCTCGTCTTCCCTGGAAAATCGATCCGGCTGTTGCGTCCTTTGACTGGTTAAGTCAAAAATATTTCGGATGTACTGCCGTTTGACGATGGTCCGGACGCGGTCGATCATCCGGAGTTTCTCCGATCGCAAGAGCCCGCTCAATGAATCGTCAGAGATCGCCGCCTCCCGATAATCGGAAGGGAGGGGTCGATCCGTCACGATACGAACGAGTTCATCCGCCCGGGGATCCTGAGGGTTAAGTATTTTTTCAGGATGCCGGCGGGCCGGGTCGGGTTGGTGCAAATCCATCAAGTCCGTCAAATGGGACGTGGTAAAGAAAATCTCGTCGACGGCGTTGGTCACAGCCTGGACTGGGTTCCTACGGCTTTCGCCGGCAAGTCCCACATCCCGCTTCGTCAACACCGGCTCCTCGGATGAAAGAAATTGACGGGCTTTCTCCGCGTTGAGGCGGCTGACAGCCACCAGCTGGCCGCCGAACCGATACGCCAGTTTGACGATGAAATTAAGCGGAGAATAATGAGGGCCGCTCTGGGCGTCACTGAACCGGAACCCCGGTAATGTGTCCGTACCATCCGTCATCCATCCGGCCACGCGATCCGCCCAATCCCTCGTCACCGGAGAAGCTAGAAAATATTCACGGATGTAATGACCGATGGGAACATCGTCAAAGTATTTGTCCACCCCGGCTGCCACCAGCGTGTGGGTGAAGAAAATCACTTGGGGCCCGACCAGCTCCAACGCCCGCCGATAAGCCAGGTCTCCGGGCATCCCCTGCTGCATCAAACGTTCCATGTTCTTGCGGATTCGTGCCACCAAAACCGGGAAGGTCGCCGTTTCATTCAAATGCAAAGGCCCTTCCGGCAAATTGAACCTTTGCTTAAATTCTTCGGTGGCCAGGCCGTAGATCCATTCCTGGCGGAACCGTTCGGCAGAATACATACGGCCCTGATAAAGCCTGTCGAGAATCCCTTTTTGGATTTCCGAGTCGTTGCCGTCCGTTTCCAGCAGAATGACCTGCAGAGCGTCTTTTTTAACGGCCCGAAACTGAACCTGAACTTCTCCAATCCCATATACGGGCACGCTCACCTTCAAAGCCTGAGCGCTGTCTTTCGGATCGGCAATCAACGGGATGCCCATGTCCTGAGGACGGACTGAAGACCAGGCCCGTTGGTCCGCATCGGAGATGGGAACGCCATGCTCATCCAACCGGGACAACCGGACACCCTTACGGTAATTGGGCATAAACACATAGGCCTCGGGTGCCTTAGAATCCCGGTTGAAAGTGGTGGCCATACCCAAACCCGCCAAACCGCTGATCCAACCTCCGAACAAATCCCCCAACCCCCCCTGAGCCGTTGTGAGACGATATGAAAAGCCATCGGAAGACCTCCACAAACGGCCCTCCATGGAATACAGGGAAATGGGATGCCCTTCAAAACGCTGGTAGAGATCCGATCCGTAAACCCACCCATTTCTCCAATCGGAGAGGTCTCGAGCTTGGCCGGGCAGTGATGAGGGTATCCCTTTCTCTATCGTCAACGCCCCCCTCCCCCACCCCAGGGGACTCGCGTTGTAGAGGAAGTGCGCGAGGATGCTTCCGGCATAGGAGGGAGAGGCCAGGACTTTCAGGAATAAAGGAATAGGACGTTCCTTCTCTTGAAGATGGGCGGCCGTCATGCCGGAGAGGGTGGAAACTGTCGTCATTGTTAAGGCGATACTGAGAGAGACAATCAGGCTTCCCGTACCGGGAGGAAGGAGGAAGAAGGCCGGGAAGAACCCTAAAGAGAAAGGGACACCGATAATCGAGGCCCAAATAAAGGCCACACCCAGGAGACGGGAAGTAAAAGAGAAGAATCCTTCGAAATGATGTTCTTTAAAGAACTGGAGGGGATTAAAGGTTTGTGTGGCTTCATACCAGGGGGCGATCCCTAAGCGGGTCTGCCAGTCCTTGTAGCCCTTCGATCGGCCGTAGTCTAAGGTGGAGGGGAGGGTGAGGGGAGCGGGTGCGACCAAGGGATCAACAGACAACCCGTTTGGCCCTTGCTGCACGCGAAGTCCCTTCACTGTTCCGTCCCGTCCCATAGTCCGGGCTGTAGCGACATTGTTTTCCAGTACGACCCAGGCGCGGCTCACGAGTTCCTGGGGTGCCAATGTTTGGAAGGTAATCGTCTGATCTCCCGGCGTTAGATAGCCATGAAGAACTGATCCTCCTTCTACCATCAGCGCCATGGCCCCCTGGTTGGGAGATAACTGCGGTGTCAGAAACAACCTCTCCCCCTTAAAGAGACTCTCCAAGGGCGTCTTCTCCTGGGTAAAGACGGAGAGATACTCGGATCCCTTCCCAGAGTCCACATGAGTGATGCGCGGGACGAAGGAGACGGTGGATATCCCCGACTCTTTCAGGGCCCGGTCCATCCCTTCCGCGTGGAAGCCTCCCGTCACAAGGACCACGGATTTGGCGTGGTGGTCTTTAATGGCCTTCCCGAGGTGTTCGGCCATCAAACGGTCTCTTTCTTCGGCTTCCCGGTAGAAAGACTCGAAAGACGAGAGGTTTAAGGTGTGGGTCTTGGGGAAAGCTTTGTATTCCCCCCATTCCGGAGGGGTGAGGGAGAAGTCGAGGAGCTTGCCGGTCAGCTCCAGTTGCCGGGACTCCTGGAGGAGCTCCTTTTCCTGGGGTGTCTTCGTTAAAGAGGCGTAGACGTCTTCCTCCAGTGTTTGCGTATCTTTAATGAGCTCTTCGGGGTTGATGCGGTCTGAAAGAAGGACGTAGCGGATGTAGGAGGCGAGCGAAGGGGTGAGAGGAATGCCGGATCTTTGAGAGAGGTCTTTGACGTAGACGTAGAACCGCGCGGAGGAGACCCGGTTTAACCGGTAGGCGAGGCTGTAGTTGAGAAGACCTGAGATCTCGGTCTTGTTCAGTCTTTTGACCAGCCGGGAGATCACGAGAGAGCGTTCTTCTTCGACTCTCTTAAAGTCCAGGTTCTCTTCCAGGGAGAGGGCCTGAAGGAAGGCCTCAAGGCTTGGAGGAAGGGGCTTCCCTTGCTTCGAGAGGATCCTCACGTAATCCCCGGCTTTGATCTTATTCTCTCTGTAGGCCTCGACCGTCCGGTCAAAGGCGAGGAGGGAAGGGTTTAAGAGAGAGTTCTTCTTCTTCCGGAGGTCCTGGTCTAAGGCCTTCCATGCGGCTTTGTTCTCTGAAAGGTGTGCGGAAGACTCCCGGTAGGCCTCCACGTTGGCGTCGTAGTGGGGTTTGTCATCAATGCCCACAAAGGACGGGAAGGAGGGCTTGTTCGGGGAGGCGAGAAGGGTGTAGAGGGGGCCCGAGAGCTTGTTGTCTTTAAAGAGGTAGTCCGCGACGGCTTTAATGATGTCTGGATGAGGAAAGGCCTTGAAGCCCGAAAGATCGATGGGAGAGAAGGCTCCTTCCAGGGCGACCAAGTCTACTTTGTTCTCCTCGATCAGGGCTTCCAAGGTCCGGTGGATGTTCTCCTGGGCCTCTTGGTTTAAATGGACGTCCTGGATGTGGAGGACATGGGTCGTGGAACCGGACAGAGAAGAGACGTTCCGGAGGGAGCCGTAGGCCAGGGGGACAGACGAGAGGAGATCCCCGGGACGGGAAGTGCCGGTGATGCTCGGGGCCGAAGGAGAGAAAGACAGGGGCGACGGGGCAGGGAGAGAGGAAGGAAGGCTTGCCAGCTCGATCGGGCCCGTGTCCGTGTGTTCGGAGCTCTCCACGGCCCTGTGGCGTTCCGTCCAGAAGTTGATCTCGGGCTGGTGGGCGAAGGCAACCTGGGTGAAGAAATAAAGGCCGCACAGCCAGAAGCAGGCCGAACGAACAAGGAGACGGCCGTCGAAGAGACGCCGGCGGAGAACTCGCAGAGAATTCTGTCGATTATTTTTAGGGTACCGTGACGACGCCATGTCCTACACATTGTAGGGAAATGACGATTAAGAAACCCTTAAGGACTTGTGAGGAAGTTGTAACTCTTTTCCGGCGAGGAAATTCTCTGGCGGAAACGTTACGACACTTTAATGATGATATTGCCGATGATGTTGGCGGCGGCGTCGCCGCGATCGGCGGCGTTGGATAAATGTCGGTAAATCTCGCGGGTTTTGAGGATCATCTTTACATCGTCGGATTGAAAAAGATCCACCAAAGCCTCGCGATAGCAATGCTCCACGAAATTTTCCCTTTTCTTGGCTTTCACGGATAACTCGATGGCGAGCTTGGGGTCGTCTCTCATCTGAGAAATCGCCTGAGCCACAGTCTCGCTGATCTCACAAACGCCCTGGGTCATGATCCTCAGGTGATTGTTGGTGGGAACACCAAAATCAAGCATCTCCATCACCGTGGCCTTGGCGTAGTCCGCCATGTCGTCCACGGAACCGGACAGGGCGTAAATGTCTTCCCGGTCGATCGGCGTCACAAAGGAACGATTCAACTCCTCAATGAGATGCCTCCGGAGATCATCCGCTTCCCTTTCGACCCTGTCCACCACGACTCCTTTCTCCCGGCACGGTTCTTCCATAAAATCCACAAGTGCTTTGAGACCTTCTTGGGATTTTTGGGCATGCGTCAGCAAAAGATTGAAGAAATCAGGGCGTTTTCTGAAGAATCCCATGTTACGATCAGCTTAACCCCTAAAGACTTTAGAAAAAAGCTCTAAAATCCAAAAACTGGCGGCTCCTAAAATAGCGGTGGCGGGGATCGTCACCAGCCAGGCGAGCGCCATCTCTTCGGCTAATGCCCAGCGGACCGCTTTCGGCCTCAGCGAAGCTCCCGCTCCAAGAATGGAACTGGCGATAGCCTGCGTCGTCGAAGCGGGAAGACCGATCGAAGCCGCCGTAAAAATAGAAGCTGCGGCGCCGAATTGAGCCCCAAACCCTTGGAGGGAACTGATCCGGTAAAGCTTCATGCCCAACGTCCTCAGCATTCGCGAGCCGCCGACCAATACTCCCATGGCAATGGAAAAAGCGCACATGGTAATGATCCATCGCGGGATATGAAAAAAATCGGTGGTCCGACTGCCAAAACCCCCCAGAAACAGCCCCAGCGTCAAAATTCCCATCGCTCCCTGCGCATCATTGGTTCCATAAGCCAACGACATCGCGATACAGGACAACACTTGAAGCCCCTGGTAAATCCTGTTCCATCTCAGACTTAAATCCCTCGAGAAGTAATTCAGCAATCGTGTGACAGCGGCGGAAATAAGAAAACTCAAGGCCGGCGTTCCCACCAAAGACAACAACACCAGACCCACTGTATTCCACACGATCGACCGGACCCCCCATCCCGCCACGCAAGCGCCTAGGAGACCCCCTAAGAGTGTCTGACCGCTTGAAGTCGGAAGCCAACGGGACCCCAGGTTCCAGCTCAACGCCGCGATGAGGGCCGCGGCGACGACGACCAACCCCCGCGGACCGATGGGAAGCGTCGTCCAGTGAACGAGGGATCCGCCGACGGTCCGGGCCACCGCCGTTCCCAACAGAGAAGCTCCCGCAAACTCAAAAACCGCCACCAGGGTCAATGCCGATTCCGGAGACATCGCCCGGGTTGAAACGACCGTCGCAACGATCGCCGAAGCGCCTTTAAAACCATTCGTAAAAGAAACGAGTCCCGTGAGAACGACAACACCAACGGCCGCAATTTCGATAAGAAAAAAATGATTCATCTAGTGGAAGGCTACCGTTGACGAGAGTGATTGTCAATGCTCAAGGAAAATATCAGACTCTTAACAAATCCCATGAAAATATCCTGGATCTCCATCGGGCTCGGGGCGTTCGCTCTGGGCATGCTTCTCCCCGGCCTGGGCGGCAAACCCTGGCTGACTCATTATATGGAGCACGCCTACTCCGTGCCTATTCCGCTGGAAATGCGGGAACACGGGGAGTATCTCACTCCGCTCCTGGAAGGGGAGCCCCACCTTCTCAAGCCCCCGCTCCTGTGGTGGATGATCCTTCTGTCCTATAAGCTCTGGGGTCTCTCGCTCGGGGCCCTGCGTTTCCCTTCGGCCCTCTGCGGGGCCGCGAGCGCCCTGGCCACACTGCGCCTCGGAAAAACGCTGGGCCTCAATGAGAAGAAATCGGCGGCGGCAAGCCTCCTGGCCATGGGGTCGATCGGCCTTTACGGAATTTACCGTCTGGCGCTGATCGATGCGCCGTTGACGTTCCTCATGGTCGTCGCCTTCGACGGCCTGGCGCAATTCCTTCTGCATCGCCAGATTTCCGGCCTTTACGAGTGCGCGGTCTCCAGCGGACTCTCGATGATGTGCAAATGGCCGGTGGCGCCGGTGGTGGTCGGTCTGACCGTGGCAGGATGGATGATCTGGGAAAGGGACGGGAGTCTGCTCAAGAAAATGAAGTGGCACGGGATCGGGGCCCTGGCCGTGGCCCTCGCCATCGCCGTTCCCTGGAACGCCGTCATGGCGTATCGGTATGGAAGCCATTATTGGAGAACAGTTTTTCTGGGCGAGCTCTTCACCGTCCGGTTTATCACGAGCCAGAACATCCCGCTCGGCGCCTTTTTGATGGAGTGCCTGGCGGCCCTAGCCCCCTGGACACTCATCGTCCTGGTCATCGCGGCCAAGGAGAAATACCGGGAACGGGAAGACCGCCTCATCCTGGTCTGGATGGCCGCTTCCCTTCTTCCGTTCCTTGTCCAGAGAACGAAGACCGAACGCTACGCCTTGTTTATCATTCCTCCGCTGCTGATCCTTGTCCTGCGGCATTTTGACTGGGCCGACGCTTGGCACCGGGCGGCGGCCCGCGCGACGTCCCTCCTGATCCTTTTTCTCACGCTGGCGATCGCGGGCCTGAGCTACTGGTTTCATGCGGAACCCCTGACGAGCCTGCTCGTGCTGGCTTGCGGAGCGGCGGCGGCCGCGGCGTTGGGGCTCGGCGGCAACCTGACCTTGGCGGGACTCGGGGCCTGCGGACTCTTTCTGACGACCGGGGGCCTCCTCCTTCCTGGCCTGGACGCGTCCCCTTATCCGGCCCGGAGTCTTTTTGAGCCGTCCTCGGCACCCACCAGCCTCTTTTCCGGTTCCCATGACCTGGCCTATCTTCCCATCGAGCTCGGCAAAAGCCTGTGGTCCCTGACGGACTTTTCCGGGCTGCGCCTGGCCCTGAGCCAGAACCACACCCTCGTCACGGATCAAGAAACCCTCCCGGTCCTCCGCGCCTTCGTCAAAGCGTCCGGCGGCGACGGCACCGCCATTGCCGGCACCTGGCAGAGCCTGGGCGGTATCCGGCATGATCGCTCCGCTCTGGAGAGCGCCCTTCGCACGAGAAGCCTCGAACCCCTCATTCAAAGCCGCTATATCCTGGCTCGCATTCATTCCCCGAATGGATTCGCTCCGCAGGGACGGTTCATCCCGGGACCCGAGGCCCGAACCTCCGTGAAACCCGGGACCTACCTGGTCTATCTCGCGGTGGACTGCCCCGAAGGGCTCAACGACTTCGCCGGGTTTAAACAGATCGGCTGGGTCCATGTGAATGTCAACAACTGGCACATCGATCTCTCGACCGCCCTGCATAAAAGGGACCTGCTCCGTTCCCGTCCCTACATCTTTGTCTGGCCGCTCACGCTGAACACGCCGGGAGAGCTGGAATCCGCCGTGACGGATACACAGCCGGACAGCCCCCCCATCCGGATAGAAGGTCTTTGGATTCAGAACGCCCCGGGAGACGCCATCGAAAACTTGTATAATCAGGCAAAGCATTGATCCCGCTGCGTTGCGGGATTATAAACGACCCTATAAATTAACACAGAATGCCACCCAAAAAAGCCAACCCCCTTGAAGAGCTCAAGCTCCTCCATGAGATCACCCGCATCGTCGGGTCAACGATCGATTTCAAAGAAATGCTCCATGAGATCATCAATCTTGTGAGCCGGCTGACTCATGCCGATGCCTGCTTTCTCTACGTTTATGATCCCCACAACAAGGAATTAATCCTCTCCTCTTCAAAAACACCCCATCCGAATATCATGGGGAAAATACGATTGAAATTAGGGGAGGGGATCACCGGATGGGTCGCTCAACAGCATAAACCCGTCGCCATCCCGTCGGGAGCCCACAAAGACCCCCGGTTCAAATTCTTCCACTCAATTCCCGAAGATACCTACGAAGCCTTTCTCTCCATCCCCATGACGATCAAGAATGACGTCATCGGCGTCATTAATGTCCAGCACCGGAAACCTCATGAATACCCCCCGTCGCTGATCGAACTCCTTTCCACCATCGCGAGCCAAATCGGCGGCGCCATCGAAAAATCCCGTCTTTACGAAGAAGCGAAAAAGAAGGCGGAAGCCCTCCAAACGCTGACGGCCGTCGCCCACACCATCACCCAGGATAAATACCTGGAGGACATCCTCCAGTTGATCGTCAATATGACGGCCCAAATGCTCGAATCAACAATCTGCTCCATCATGCTGCTCGATGACGAGAGGCGGGAGCTCAAAATCGTCGCGACCCAGTCGCTCTCCTCGGAATACCTCAACAAACCCTCCATCCGCCTCGGTGCGGGCGTCGTCAGCCAGGCCGTTATCAAGAAAACCCCGATCGCCATCAAAGACGTGCGGATGGACCCGAGCTACCATTACCGGGATCTCGCCAAACGCGAGGGGCTCGTGTCCATGCTCTGCATTCCCATGATGTTCAAGGACAAGGTCGCGGGGGTCATCAACACCTACACCTCGGAGGAGCACGCTTTTACGCAGGAGGAGATCCATCTGCTCCAGGCGGTCGCCAACCAGTGCGCGGCCGCGATCGAGCACACCCGCATTCTTTCTGAAAAGCTCGCCGCCCAGGAAGCCCTGGAAGCCCGCAAAGCCATCGACCGGGCCAAAGGGATCCTCATGAAAGACCGAGGCCTGACTGAGGAACAAGCTTTCCGCGAAATCCAAAAGCAGAGCATGGATAAACGAAAGACCATGAAGGAAATCGCCGAGGCAATCCTTCTCGCCAAGGAACTCCAGAGACGTTGAGAATCGCGCTCGCCCAGATTAACGCCACTGTCGGCGGCCTGTCCGAAAACGCAAACACCATCCTCCAAAAGACGAAAGAAGCCCAGGCCGCTCTGGCCGATGTTGTCATTTTCCCCGAACTGGCCCTGACGGGCTACCCCCCCGAAGACCTGCTCCTCAAACCCCAATTTATCTCCGACAGCCTCGCGGTGCTGCGCGGCCTGGCCCGGGAAATCACAGGACCTCTCTGTATTGTGGGTTTCGTCGAACAGGAGAAAGGAAAACTGCACAATGCCGCGGCCGTCATCCAGAACGGACGGATCCTTGGCACCTACCGCAAAGTCTGCCTGCCCAACTACGGGGTTTTTGATGAAAAACGGTATTTCGCGCCGGGAAGCGGGCCTCTCATCGTCAGCGTAGGGCCCACCCGGATCGGCCTGAGCATCTGCGAGGACATCTGGACAGACGAGGGACCCGTCCAACAGTACCGGAACATGGGCGTCGACCTGCTCGTCAACCTCTCCGCCAGCCCCTATTACGCCGGGAAAATCCGTCTGCGCCAGCAATGGATGGCTCATTGGTCGCGCCGGTGCAACGCCTTCGGGGCTTACGTGAACATGGTGGGGGGGCAGGATGAACTGGTTTTTGACGGAGGGAGCTTCCTGACAAACCGGGCGGGAAAAATCGTGGCTAGCGCTCCACAGTTTGAAGAGGCTTTGTTGGTGGCCGACGTGCCCGCGCAGAAAAAACGACGGGCGCCGTCCCGTACCGGACGCATACTGCGTGTCCGGCACGACGCCCTCGCGGGGGAGCCTCCCCGGACACCGTCTCTGGCGCCCATTCTCAGACCCGTTGAAGAAATTCGCCGCGCGCTGGTCCTTGGAACGCGCGATTATGTCAATAAAAACCGCTTTACCAAGATTGCGCTCGGAATATCCGGGGGCATTGACTCGGCCTTGGTCGCCGCGCTCGCCGTCGAAGCCCTGGGAAAAGACCGGGTGATCGGCGTGACGATGCCTTCGCGTTTCACTTCCCGTGGAACATTCCAGGATTCCCATGCGTTGGCGCGTAACCTCGGCATCCGGATGATTACTCTTCCGATCAAACCCTTGGTGAAAACCTATGCCGCCACGCTTAAAATCGTCTTCCAGGGGACGACGCCCAACATCGCCGAGGAAAATATTCAGGCCCGCATCCGGGGCACACTTCTCATGGCGCTCTCCAACAAGTTTGGGTGGCTTATTCTGACGACGGGAAATAAATCGGAGATTTCCACCGGCTATTGCACTCTTTACGGAGACACGGCGGGCGGTTTCGCCGTCATCAAAGACGTCCCGAAAATGATGGTGTACGCGCTGACCCGGCACATCAATCGAACCGCCGTGCGGAACCTCATCCCCCTCTCCATCATCAACCGGGCTCCGACCGCCGAGCTCAAAACCCGGCAAAAAGACCAGGACACGCTGCCTCCTTATTCCATGCTGGACCGGCTCATTAAAGCCTACGTGGAAGAAGACCGCCCGCTTTCAGAAATTCTTACCCTGACGCGCGATAAAAGCATGGTGAAAAAAGTTGTTCGCATGGTGGACATGAGCGAATACAAACGACGCCAGGCCCCTCCCGGCATCAAAATCACCCCCAAGGCGTTCGGCAGAGACCGCCGGATGCCAATCACAAACCTTTACCAACCTTGATCCGATCGCGTCTTTTTAAAGTGACGCTGGTGCTCGCGATCCTGCTCATTCTGCTCCTGCTCTGGTGGCTTTTCCGGCGCGGAACGGGCTTCGAAAAATCCGCGGGCGTTGCCTCGCTGGCTCCCGCCGAGCCTGCCTTGAACCCTCTCCCGCAAAATCCCGACAACTCCAGCATTCCGTCGACCAACCTCTCCGCGGCCGCCCAAGCGGTCCTTCCTTCCGAGAACCTGACACCCTCCGTCAAAAATCTTGCCGTCCCGAATCCCGCCACTCAAAATAACGGCACTGGCTCCTCCCGCCAGAACACCGCGGGCGCCCCGGTGTCACTGATTAAAAACTCTGCCGTCCCTGCTCCCGGCCCCGAGGAGCATGGCACCGGCTCTTCCAACCAGAACACCGCAGCCGTACCTGCGCCATCCGAGAAGCCCGTCACTCCCGGCCCCCCCCTCTTCAATGGTCAGGCCGCCGTCGCATTCAACAATCTTTCTCTGAATGAAAAACAACAAATCATTCTGGCATTACAGGGCCATTCAACCTTGTCTGGCAGTCTGATACGACTTCTGACGGTCGACCCCCGGCGTGCGGCCGAGGCGGCCACGCACTTCAACGCCCTCACGGAGTCCGAGAAACACGAGATCGGCCTGGCGCTTAAATCGGAACCCGCCTTGGCGGACAGCCTGATGAACCGTCTGGTCATAGACGGAAAGCATGCGGCCGAGGCGGCCACGCACTTCAACGCCCTCATGGATCCAGAAAAACATGAGATCGGGCTGGCGCTTAAAGAAGCCCCGGCCCTAGCCGCGGGCCTGACCAATCTTCTGGCGGTAGATGGAGAACGAGCAGCCGAGGCGGCCGCTCATTTCAACGCCCTCTCGGCCGCCGAGAAACATGGGATCGGCCTGGCGCTCACAAGCCAGCCAGCCCTGGCGGACAGCCCGACGAACCTTCTCGCGGTAGACCCCCAGCGTGCGGCCGAGGCGGCCACGCACTTCAACGCCCTCACGGAGTCCGAGAAACACGGGATCGGTCTCACGATCAAATCGGAACCAGCCTTGACAGACAGTCTCGTCAACCTTCTCGCGGTGGACGGCAAACGGGCGGCCTTGGCGGCAGCGAACTTTAACGCCCTCTCGGCCGCCGATAAACACCAAGTCGGCCTGGCGCTTAAAGAGTCCCCGGGCCTGGCCGCAAGCGTGGCCAACCTTCTGGCGGTGGACGGCAAACGGGCGGCCTTGGCGGCAGCGAACTTTAACGCCCTCTCGGCCGCCGATAAACACCAAGTCGGCCTGGCGCTTAAAGAGTCCCCGGGCCTGGCCGCAAGCGTGGCCAACCTTCTGGCGGTGGACGGCAAACGGGCGGCCTTGGCGGCAGCGAACTTTAACGCCCTCTCGGCCGCCGATAAACACCAAGTCGGCCTGGCGCTTAAAGAGTCCCCGGGCCTGGCCGCAAGCGTGGCCAACCTTCTGGCGGTGGACGGAAAGCATGCCGCAGAGGCCGCCGCCCACTTTAACGCCCTTTCCCCTGCCGACAAGCACCAGGTTGGCCTCGCACTCAAAACCCAACCCGCCCTGGCGGATCGCCTCGCAGCCATCCTGGCCGTTGACGGGAAACGCGCGGTGAAAGGAGCCGCTCATTTCAATACTCTTTCCGCGGATGAAACACAGCGGATCGGCCAGACATTGAAGGACAATCCGGCGCTTGTTGAAAACCTGACGAAAATTATCCTCGAACCCAGTCGGAGCTTCCAACCTTCCACAACGGAGGCCGTGTCCGCCATGAAGAAAAAAAGGAAAAAACGCCGCGGGGGGCTCGATCATGAAATGGAATGGTGGGGCTACCGATCCGGTATTGTCAAAGCGAATACCGTGGTGATCAAGGACTATGACGCGTGGGACGAGTTCCGGACCGGTTTTCCAATGCCGCAGGGCTGGACGCCTGAAAAAGACGCCTTCGACCCACGCCTCAGAACACCGCCGCCGGATCTGCCGGACGTCGACTTCGATAAAATGATGGTGATCGGCGTTTTCTTGGGCCGGGTGCAAGAAGGCTATCGGATCGCGGTCTCAACGGCCACCATCAGCACCGACCAAAAAACCATGGATGTCGATTACGGAACGACCTTTCCGCTTCCTAATCCCATGAGCGGGACTGCCCTGAACGAACCCTTTGATATCCTGGTCATCAAACGCTTCGACGGGGATGTCTACTTCTGGAACAAACCCTAAATACCTTCCTCATTCCACAATAAAAAAGCCCCCTGGAAAGACCAAGGGGGCTTTTTTAATGAAGCTCTTTGTGAACGTTACCGTCGATTTCCGGAATTTTTCATGAAGATCGGATCAATTGTTATGGGTTGGCCAGATCAGGAATCAGGCCATGATGGCGGTGTGGTTTAATGAAAGGCGGGGAGAAAAGACGGGTCAGACTTTGAAGTGGATGACGCGGGTGCCGCCATCCTGGGTGAGGTAACGGCTACCTGATAGCATTCTGGATGATTGTACTCGTAACAGTGGCTGTATTGACCGAACTCCCCGGGGAGCAATTGGCCTGATAGAAACTATTCATCGCGTTGAGCTGTCGTGTCTGATCGGACAAACTATCCTGAGTCTGTGCGATATATCGACGAATTTGACTCTTCTGCGCCGTCCAATTAGCAATTTGCTGTTGATACGCAGCCACAACTTGTCCGACGGCGGATATATAAGCCTCTTGGGCCGCGTTCGCGAGACGCGGTTGATTTCGCGCAGTCTGGTCGTAGAGCCGAGCAATAGGCTGTAATAATGCCGGGAGTGCCGCGATGGCAGCGGCCGCTTGCTGTTGGTTCCCGCCGACGACACGCATAAATGCGGGGCTGGTTTCGGTGAGCGACAAAAGATTGTCTTGGACCTGAGTCAATTGGGCCTGGACGCTGTCCAGACTCGTATAGTAATTACCCGGGAGATTCGGATTGAGGAGATTCTGTAAAGTGGTGATATGGCCCTGAACGACACTAATGCTTGACGATAAATTCGCGCAATTCACGACTCTGGGGGGAGTGCGGGTCGCGTAACTGGACGAACCCACCGCCGCAATGAATCCGATGGTTGCCGAAAGAACCCGAAGTGCACAGGAACACCGGATCTTCATCATTTCAATACAGCATAACCCCACTCCCCGAATTTGTCATTAAGATCGGATTAATTTCCAGGGGTGAGCCTGATCATAAATCAGGCCATGATGGCGGTGTGTTTTAATGAAAGGCGGGGAGAAAAGACGGGTCAGACTTTGAAGTGAATGACGACGATGTCGCCGTCCTAGGGGAGATAATCGCGACCTTCCATGCGGGCCTTGCCGGCTTGGCGCACGGGCGATAAATTGATTAAGCGCTTCGACGAGGATGTTTACTTCTGGAACAAACCTTAGAAACTTCCCTCCCAAAAATGAAAATCCCCCTGGTTTTTCCAAGGGAACATCTCTCGTAACGCTTTCGCGTTGAGAGCTTTTCTAAGAAGGGCTTTTAATCAGACCTCATATTGGGAAGTCTTGGATTCGGGCCGCAATAGGTGCTGTACAAACCATTACTATAACTCAATTGTTGGCTCTGAGTATTAAGAGAACTCGACGCCGAGGCAGCATCGGTGCGAGCTTTGGTAAGTGTTCCCGTCAATGCGGCGATATGAGCTGTTAGGCTGTTCCTCATTCTATCGCTTGAGTTAAAATAAAGTTGTTGGTATTGGCCTGCCAGCGGCGATCCGGTCCGCCGAGCCTGGTCGTAGCTCCGCGCAAGACTTTGCAGATCTGCTGGCAGCATGGAGATGGCGGTGTTGACTGCTTGTTGGTTCCCACCGACGACTTGCAGAAAAGCAATGCCTCCATTAAGGATAGATGTGTTGGTTTCTTGAGCCGTGGTGATCTGAGACTGTATGTTGGACACGAGATTAGGATACGTGTTGTTGACAAGATCCTGCAGAGTGTTGACATTCGTTTGCAATTGCTGAATCTGTAACGATAACGCCGCACAATTGACGATGCGCCTGTCGGGGCTCGCCTGACTCGCTGAGCCAACCACCAGAACACATCCTCCGGCCGCCAGAAGAAGCTTGATAGGGCCTGCGCGCTTGATATTTATCATGATAATGCAGTATAAGTTTGGCCGCGGAATTTTTCATTAAGGTTTGATTAATTTTAGAGATAAAAATTGATGGTGCATCAGGTTGTAACGGCAGTATGTTTTAATCGAAGGCTTGGGAAACGGCGGGGGAAAACAAAAGGCGGTTCAGACTTTGAAGTGAATAACGACGATATCGCCGTCTTGAGCGATGTAATCGCGGCCCTCCATCCGGACCTTGCCAGCCGCCTTGACGGCGGCTTCCGAACCCAAAACCTGAAGGTCCTTAACGTTAAAAATCTCGGCCCGTATAAACCCTTTCTCCATATCGGAGTGGATCTTCCCGGCGGCTTTGACGACGGAGTCTCCGCGGACGACGTTCCACGCGTGGGCTTCCTTGGGTCCTGCCGTAAAGAAAGTGATCTGCCGCAAAAGCTCCTGGCCGGCCCGGGCGAGGACTCCCAATCCGGACTCCTTGATGCCCAGCTCCGTACGGTAGGTCTCCTGCTCTTCCGGAGACAAGGAAACAATCTCCCCTTCGAGCTTGACGTTGATCTGGATGGCGGTCGCCTTTTGTTCCGCCGCAAAGGCCTGGACCTCCCCCCAGAGAGAGGGCGAGGTTTTTTCATTCACGTTAGCGACGTAGAGCACCGGCTTGGCTGTCAGAAAACTGTAATCCTTCACAAAGGCGGGGTCCACGTTCATTTTCCGCAGCGTGATTCCCTCGTTTAAGCCTTTGGTCACATCATCCAGGAACGCCAGACGTTTCTTGGCCTCTTCCTCCCCGGTCCGGGCGGCCCCGGTGTATTTGTCGCGGGACTTCTGCGCTTGTTCGAGATCGGCCAGGATCAGTTCGGTGGTGATCACCTCGGCATCGCGCTGGGGGCCCAAACTCCCCATCACGTTCACGACCTCGGCGGACTCGAAGCACCGCACCACCTGAGCGATGGCGTCCACCTCGCGGATGTGAGACAGGAACTGGTTGCCAAGGCCCTCCCCCTTGCTCGCGCCGGGCACAAGGCCTGCGATATCCACGAACCGGACGTTCGCGGGAACAATCTTGGGGGATTTATAAAACTGGGCGAGAAAATCAAGCTGAGGATCGGGTACGGGAACCACCCCGACATTGGGCTGGATCGTGGTGAAAGGGAAGTTTTCCGCCGGCACCGAGGCCTTGGTGAGAGCGTTGAAGAGAGAAGACTTGCCGACGTTGGGAAGCCCGACAATTCCTATTTCCATTACAACACCACCAAATTATCCCGGTGAATCACTTCCGCGGCCGCTTCCCGGCCGAGAATTTTCCGGATTTCACCGGACTTATGCCCCTGGATGGACCGGATCTCCTCCGAAGAATAGTTGCTGAGGCCCCGGGCGATCTCCCGGCCCGAAGCGTCCGTGATGCTCACCGCCGAACCGGCCTGAAAACGTCCGGTGACGGCGGTCACGCCGGAAGGGAGAAGGCTTTTTCCCTTCTGCCCCAGCGCGCGGGAAGCCCCCTCGTCCACCGTGAGCTGACCCTTGGAGCGGGTCCCGAAAGCAATCCAGCGCTTCCGGGTACCGAGCTTGGAACGCTTGGCGATAAAACGCGTTCCGGCCGCGGTTCCGCGCACGATCCCCGCGAGAATCCCGGGAGTGAGACCGTTGGCGATCCACATGTCGATCCCGGAAGCCATGACGGCCCGGGCGGCCGCGAGCTTGGAGCGCATGCCTCCGACGCTGAGCTCCGAAGAGGCCTCACTCCGGGCCTCTTTTTCAATTTCGCGCGAAATCTGACGGATCTCCGGGATCAATTCAGGGCCGGAGTCGTCGGCGGCCTTTCCGTAGAACCCGTCCACGTTGGTCAGGATGACGAGCAGGTCCGCCTCCACTTTTACCGCGACCAGGGCCGACAACGTGTCGTTGTCCCCGAATTGGATCTCATCCGTGACCACCGTGTCATTTTCATTAATGATGGGAACCACCGACAACGACAAAAGCGCCAGGAGCGTGTTGCGGGCGTTAATGTAGCGAACCCGGTCTTCCAGGTCGAGGCTGGTGAGAAGCACCTGGGCCACCGGGAGACCGTGGGCCTTGAACGCTTTTTCGTAAGCCTGCATCAGGCTCACCTGGCCGATAGCGGCGCAGGCCTGTTTGTGCCGGAGATCACGGGGGCGGGATTTCCAACCCAAGCCCGCCATCCCGGCGCCGATCGCCCCGGAACTCACAAGGATCACCTCATGACCCAGGGTCCGGACTTCGGCGGCCCCGCGAGCGATACGCGCAATGCGCTCGCGATCGAGGCCGTTCTTGTCGGGTTGGGTGATGATGGAAGTGCCGACTTTGATAACAATTCTCATGGCCGCTTCTCGACTTTCACTTCCGGCTCATAGCCGAATTCCAGCGTCCCGATCCGGACCGCGTCGCCGGGATGAATCCCCAGATCACGGAGCGACCGGTCCAGCCCCATTTTCTTCAAGATGCCATGGAACCTCTGGGCGGCCTCCGGCTGGGCAAAATTCGTCATCGCGACCAACCGCTCCACTTTCTTGCCGGTCACCCGGAAACCGTCTTCCTCCCGCCACGCCCGAAAATCCGGCTCCAAGACCAGGTGCAGGGGCGCCTGGGCCGGGAGAGGTTCGGGCGGAAGGGCCTGGATGGTTTTGACGATGGTCTTCAGAAGCGTATCGATCCCGTCCCCGGTGGCGGCCGACACGAGGAGAGCGGTGCCACGGATCTTTTTCTTAAAGCGGGAGAGGATGCCGGCCGGTGTGGGAACGAGGTCCTTCTTGGTCAAAACGACGATCTGGGGTTTCCCGGCGAGGACGGGCGAGTAGGCCTTAAGCTCTTTGCGCACGATATCAAAGTTCTTCTCGGGCTTGGCCCCGTCGAATCCGGAAACATCCACCAGATGCACCAGAATCTTTGTCCGCTCCACATGGCGGAGAAACTCATGACCCAGCCCCCGGCCTTCGTGGGCTCCTTCGATCAGCCCGGGGATATCGGCGATCGCAAAATGGAAATCTTTATAGGCCGCCATCCCCAGATTGGGAGAGAGAGTCGTGAAAGGGTAGGCCGCGATTTTTGGATGGGCCTTCGTGAGGCGGGCCAGCAACGTGGATTTCCCGGCGTTGGGCAGGCCGATCAAACCGATGTCCGCGATGACCTTGAGCTCCAGGTCCGCCGTCACCAGTTCCCCCGGCTCGCCCTTTTCCGCGATCCGCGGGGCGTTGTTGCGGCTGGTCTTAAAGGCCGCGTTGCCGCGGCCCCCGCGGCCGCCGTGGGCGACCAGGACATTTTCGCCGGGGCTCACCAGATCGGCCAGAATCTTCTCCTCTTTTTTGACCACCGTTCCCAGAGGCACCTTGATAAAAATGTCTTCTCCCGAACGACCATGGCGGTTATACCCTTCGCCCGGCCGGCCGTCTTCCCCCTGGCAATGAGGCTTCACGGACAAATCGAGCAGTGTGCGCAAATGCAAATCAGCAACGAAGTAAACGTCCCCCCCTTTCCCCCCGTTGCCGCCATTAGGACCTCCCCGGGGGATAAATTTTTCCCGGCGGAAGGACAGGCAGCCATGGCCGCCGTTGCCGCCCGACACGTAGACCCTCGCTTTATCGATGAACATAAAAATGAAAAAGCCTCGTTTTCACGAGGCTTCAACGATCAAATGGTTGATGGCGCCTTAATTCTGGGGATAAACGCTGACGCGAAGCCGGCCGCCTCGGCGCCCCAGCGTCTTGCCCATGCGCTCAAAACGAACCACACCTTTGATGTACGTATAAAGAGTATCGTCCGAACCGATCCCGACATTCTCGCCGGGATGAAACTTCGTGCCGCGCTGGCGGACCAGAACTTCTCCCGCGTTCACCAACTCGCTGCCGTAGCGTTTCACGCCAAGCCGTTGACCCGCCGAGTCGCGTCCGTTGGTAGAGGAACCCTGTGCCTTGGTATGTGCCATGATTAAGCCTTGATATCCTTGACCAGGAGCTCTGTCACGAACTGCCGGTGCCCCTGCGTCTTTTTGTAGCCCTTCTTAGAGCGCTTCTTAAAAACAATGACCTTGGGTCCGCGGTCCTGAGCAACGATCTCCGCCGTCACGGAAACCCCGGAAACGATCGGACGACCGATCTGGGTGCCTTTTTCCGAACGCACCAAAAGGACGTCGTTCAGCTCGATCGTCTGGCCTACCGTGGCCTCGAGCTTTTCAACGATAACCCTTGTGCCGGGACTGACGCGGAACTGCTTTCCGCCGGACTTAATAATCGCGTAATTTTCCATAGGAAGGAGGAAATTATAAGAAATTTCGGCCCTTAAATCAATGGACAAAAAGGCCCGCCGACACGCCGTACGCCAGGCTCAAGACCACCCCGGCCAGGCTCAAGAGACCCTCGGCGCAGAGCGTCCAGACCACGCCGAAGCGGTCCGCCAGGAACCCGGTGATCAAAGCCCCAATCGGCGTAATGCCCACCAAAAGCAGAACATAAAGGCTAATGACGCGGGTGCGGATATGGGGCGGGCTGGCCAGCTGCAGCATGGCGTTGGTCGACACCAGGTACACAATTCCAAAAAGCCCCATCGCCGCCAAAAGACCCGTCACCCAGAAGTAGTTCCGGCTCACGATAATCGCGACCTCGCTCAAACTGAAGAGAATCGATGAAGCATAAAGGATTTTCTTGGTGGGGCGGGGCCGGCCGGCGACCGCCAACGCCCCCACCATCGAACCCGCCCCCATGGCCGAGGAAAAGACGCCGAAGGTCCGGGGTCCGCCGTGAACGACAAACTTGGCCAGGAGAGGAATCGTGGTCGAAAAATTGTAGCCGAAGAGCCCCGCGAAGAAAAGCGAGATGACGAGCGCCAGGACGAGCGGCGTCCGGATCACAAATTCATAGCCCTCCCTCAAATCTTCCGTGAAAGAAACGTGGGGCGGAACCGGCGAGGTCCGCAGCTCGTGAGGCCGCATGAAGAAAAACCCTCCGACCACAAACAGAAAGCTTGCGGCGTTGAGAAAAAAACTCGGGGCCAACCCCGCCGCGGCGATCGCGATACCGGCCACCATCGGTCCGATGGTCCGGGCCACGTTAAAAAGGAGGGAGTTCATCCCAATGGCGTTGGTGACCCCCTCTTCCGATACCATCTCGGTCACGAAAGCCTGGCGGGCGGGCTGGTCGAAAGCATTGACCGTTCCCAGAAACAACGTTAAAGCGTAAACCTCCCGGAGCGTGACCCACTTCTTCCACACCAGAAACCAGAGAATCACGGCCTGGAGCGCCAGCAGGGACTGCGTCACGGTGAGGACGCTCCGCTTGGGGAGCCTGTCAATGAGGACGCCGGCGAAAAGCGCGAGGAACAGGGACGGCAGGAAGTTCAGAGAGTTGACGATACCCAGAACAACGGGAGAAGGACTCAGCGTCAGAACCAGCCACGCCTGGGCGGTGCTTTGCATCCATGTGCCAACCATGGATACGAGCATCGTGGCCCAGTAAATCCGGTAGTTATGGTGGCGAAAAGCGCGGAACTGTTCGCGCAAGGCTATCCCGGGAGGATCAGTCCTCTCCCTGGGACCTGGTGAAGGTCTGGACCCCGTCAAACTCCTGAAGCTTCTCAACGGACACCCATCGGTGTTCGGTCCCCACGCGGGCCAGAAGATCCGTCAGCTGCTTGTCGGTCAGTTCTCCGTCGTCCAGGCGGAACATGAAGCGGCAGCGGTACTGATCGATGCAGTCCATGACGGTGCCCATGGAGGGGAATACCTTGGTGCCCCGGTTGGAAATGATCTTGAGGGCCAGGACGGAACCGGAAGCGAGCTTCTGCAAGGAATCTCCCAGTTTGGCCGGGGACAGCGGTGATTCGATGAAAATATCTATCCCGATAAGGCGGCGGGACTTGGCCTTCACGTAATCGGGAGCGAGCGAAATCTGCGGCATTTTGAGCGGCTTGTATTCCCGCACGCCCCAGGTGCCGGATTTCTGTCCGAGGTTTTTGATGACGGCATCGGTGTAGGCGGTGGTGCTGGCCGCGGTACCGTCTTTCAGAGTATCCTGCGTGCGGATGCCCTGTTCCAGCGTCACCATGATAGCGTTCTCGATCTTGGACGCGGCATCGAACTCGCCCAAGTGGCGCAGCATCATGACCGCCGACAGCACGACGGCGGTCGGGTTGATGACGTTCTTGCCCGCGTATTTAGGGGCCGAGCCGTGGACGGCCTCAAAAATCGCGATGTCGTTGCCAAGGTTGGCCGACGGGGCGAAACCCAGGCCTCCCACCAACCCGGACGAAAGGTCCGAGAGGATGTCTCCGTTCATGTTTGTCATCACGATCACATCGAACTGCTCCGGCGTTCTCACCAGCTGGTGAGCGCAGTTGTCCACGATGATATGGGAAGACTGGAGGTCGGGATACTCTTTGGCGATCGTTTCAAACGAACGCTTCAGCATCCCTTCCGAAAACTTCAGGATGTTGGACTTGGTGGCGCAATGGACTTTCTTGCGGCCCGACGAGCGGGCAAACTCGAAAGCGAGGCGTACAATCTTGTCGCAGCCCTTGCGAGAAATGAGCTTGAGCGCGGTGGCCACGCCCGGAGTGTCCATGTATTCCACGCCGGCGTAAAGGTCTTCCACGTTTTCCCGGACGATGACGAGGTCGATGTTCCGGCCGCTGTACGGGGTGTGAACGCCGGGCATCTCACGCACCGGACGGATGTTCGCGAAAGTCTCAAAAAGCTTGCGGAGAGTCACATTGGCGCTCTTCTCGCCGAAGCCGATGGGGGTCTCGAGCGGCCCCTTCAACGCCACCCGCGTCTTGGAAAGGGATTCGATCGTTTCCGGCGGTACGCCGGAAGGCAGGCCCTTCTTAAAAATGCTCGCGCCGGCGTAGCGTTCTTCCCATTCGATGGGGGCACCGGTCGCCTCAATAATGCGGCGGGCGGCGTTGACGCATTCGGGGCCGATGCCGTCGCCCGGGATCAACGTCACAAGTTTCTTGCCGGTCTTGGTGAGGTGGTGCTTCGTTGCATCGGCCTGCGGAGCTTCTGTGGTCATGGATGGAAATTCTCCTCGGTGGTTACGACGATAAATTCAAATAGATTATAGCGTTTCTCAACGGGGTCAACAAATCCCTCGGCCCTTCAAAATTTGCCGGGCGGGAAATTCTTACGGATAAAGAGGACCCCGCTCCGGCCTTCGTAGAGGCGGGTCCATCCCGCCAACGTGGAAAGACCCCGGTCCAAAGGCCCTCCCTGAAAAGCCAACACGATATCCGGCTCATACCTTTTGAGATAAGCCTGCCAGTTGATCCCGTTGGCGAAATCATGCCCCTGCAAAATAACATCCTGGGGATACACAGTGTCCCAACGACCGTCCAGGTTGACCTTGACCTGGCCCGGCAGTTCCCACTCCAGGAAACCCCCCCACGCCAGAGGGCAGGCGACCCGGCCCCAGAGGGCTTTCTCCTTCATGTACTGGACCAGGTCGACCGGAAAACCGACATGCCAGGGGTCGTCGTGAATCGCCAGCTTCAACCGCCAGTCCCACCGAAAAGCATTCTGATCCGCCGAATAAAAGACGCAGACCGCTCCATACAGAACAAGAATAAAAGAGCCGGCCGTAAGGACGGCCTTCGAAACCGGCTGGAAATGCCCGCCCAAGAATCTTAAAGCGCTCTCCCAATGGACCGGCACAAAGACCCAGGCCGAGATGATAAAAAACGGCACAAACCGGACCCGGGAGAAACCCAGGAAGGCGGTAAAGACGAGGAGTGCCAGCTCCGCTTTGGACTTGTGCCGGCGGCTGACGGCGAGCGAGAAGACACTGGCCGAAAGCGCCAGGAAGAACGGCCACTGCCGGACCCATTGGCCCGCGACCGGGCTCCACTCTGCAAACATGCTCCGGTCATGGCGCATGGCCTCGATCAAAAAACTCCAGTGGCCGATCCCGTAGGGGTTCACCACCGTCATCCCCCAGCAAGCGCCCACAAGAAAGAGAAGGGATTTCCCCTTTTCCCAGCCCACGTCCCCTACCCGGGCCGCGGCGTACACGGAAAGAATTGCCAGCCCCACGACAAACCCCCCGTGGAAACCGACCCAGAGAGGAACGCTGGCGAGGGCGAGAACTGCGCGGGTCCGTGACCGGATATCCCCCTCCCCCACGAGAAATAAAAACCACGCAAAAAAAAGGTACGTAAAAATCTGGGGACGGATGGAGGTGATGGGGTAAAGGCCGATCGAGGTCAACATCATAAAGAAGGAAACGGCGATGGGCCCGGCGCCTCTTTTCAGGGCCGCCGCCGCGCCCAAAAGGAATATCAAAAGGATGAGGAAGGTCTTGAGGTAAATCATCCCCGCCGGGCCGAAAGCGCTCCAGGCCGAGAAAAAGACGATCTGGGACAGCCATTCGTGGTTGTGCCATTCCGGGAGGGTCGGCGTAAAGGCCCAGGTATCGTGGCGGGGAAGGCTGTGCGTCAGGACGATCTCGCGCCCGGCGGCCAGGTTCCACCACAGGTCGGTCTCCGCGAAACGGTAGGTCCGGCCGAGCTGGAACGCGACAACGAAGAGAAGGGCCAAAGCCAGGAAACCGGCCTTGCGGCGGCTTCCCCCCGGACTCCGACCTTCCCCCGGAGAGGGGAGAGAGGGTTCTATGGATTCCTCCACAGGAAGGCTCTTTTTCCCTACTCCAGGATAATTTTGTAATTCTCCGTGGGGAGGGTCGGGTCGGATTGAATTTCCACCGTGCGGTGAATCTGCCGTTCCATGCGGGCCTGGCTCGATCGGAAGTAATCCGCGATGTGGGGGGCCAGGGACACTTTGAGACGGCCGTCAGCCCTTCCCTGGGTGATGGAGAGAATCTCCTTACGGATCTTGAAGTAGAGCGATTCCTTGGAGAGGACCCACCCGCTTCCGGTGCACTCCTCGCAGGGTTCACACAAAAGAGCCAGAAGAGACTCGTGCTTCCTTTCGCGGGTCATTTCGATCAATCCCAAACGCGTGATCGGCAGGATCTTGATCTTGGCGTGGTCGTTGCGGGTCCCGTGCTGGAGGGCTTCGGTCACCTTGATGCGGTTCTTGCGCTTTTTCATATCGATGAAGTCGATCACGATGATGCCGCCGATATGGCGCAGACGCAGCTGCCGGGCCACTTCCACGGCCGCCTCGATGTTGGTCAGCGTCACGGTCTCCTCCTGGGAGGAACGACCCGTGAACTTGCCGGTGTTCACATCAATGGCGCAGAGGCTCTCGGCCTCCTGAATGATGATGTAGCCTCCGGACGGCAGGTCGATACGGGCCTGGCGAAGCGTGAGGATCTCCTCTTCGACGTGGAAAGCCTCGAAGATCGGGGTCTTGGATTCGTATTGGCGGACGCGGTCAATGAGTTCCGGCGCCAGCATCTCCACGAAGTTCTTGACGTCCTCGTACTCGGCTTTGGAATCCAACAGGAATGCCTCGACGTTTTCGGAAAGCACGTCGCGGGCCATCTGAAAAGTCAGGCCGAGCTCCTTGTGGACAAGGGCGGGGGCGGGGGCGGCTTCGTATTTCTTCTGAATATTCTCCCACAGCTTCAGGAGGTATTTCATCTCGCGCCGGAGAGCCCGTTCGTCCGCCCCCTGGGCCTCGGTACGGATGATGACGCCGCCGGTCGGGTTGAAGCTCTGGATGATCGTTCTGAGGCGTTCGCGCTCGGCCCTCTGTTCGATCTGCCGGGAAATGCCGACGTGCTTGGAGATCGGCATGTACACGAGATAACGGCCGGGCAGGCTGATGTCCATCGTGACCTTCATCCCCTTCGTGCCGATCGCTTCCTTGGCGACCTGAATCATGATGTCGGTGTTCTTCGTCAGCATCTTGCCGATGTCCCGGTCCGGCTTGTCGGCAACGACATCCGAGATATACAGGTAGGCGTTTTTCTCCAGGCCGACGTCGACGAAAGCCGACGAAATGCCGGGAAGGACATTTTCCACGCGCCCCTTATAGATATTGCCGACGAGCTTGGCATTGCCCTGCAGATGCCGGTCGATAAAGAGCTCCGCCAGTTTTCCGTCTTCTATCAAAGCCACCCGTGTTTCGTCCGGTGTGGCGTTGGCCAATAAAGTCTTCTTCATGGTGTTACCTCGCAGTGTACGTCATAGGATATACCGATAGCGGTAAACCGACAAAAGAAGCCCGACGGTCACCAGATAACTGACCAGAGCCGAGCCTCCGTAAGAAACCAGCGGCAGAGGGACCCCCACCACCGGTGTCAGACCCAACGTCATTCCCAAATTGATAAACCCGTAGAACGCGAACATGATCCCGACGCCGGCCCCCAACAAGCTTCCGAACCGGTCCCGGGCGCCGGCCGCGACGCTGAAACAACGCCAGATCAGGAACATAAAAACCGCCGTCAGCCCGAGGCACCCGAATAATCCGAACTCCTCCCCCACCACCGAGAAAATGAAATCAGTGTGGAAGGTGGGCAAAAATCCCAGGCGGATCTGCGTCGTGTGTTCCATCCCCTTGCCAAGGACCCGGCCCGAGCCGATCGCGATCTTGGACTGGCGCACCTGATAGCCGCTTCCCAAAGGATCCGCCGAAGGGTCCACAAACGTCACGAGACGCTCCTTTTGGTAGTGCTTGATGTGATGCTGAAGAAACGCTCCGCCCGCGGCCCCGATATACAGGAGCGCCAGGACCCCCACCAAAAACAAGGGCGGCAAGGCGATCCGCAATTCTTTCAGAAACCAGTACACGACGATGATCGCGACGCTGATCGTCGCCAGTGCCGCGACGGCAGGCCATCCCCCGGAGAAAATCAAGAGCCACGCGTGCTGCAAAAACGTCGGGGCGGTGTCCTCCGTGGCCAGCTCGAGCCCGGTCGCCGCCAGCGGAATTCCGAAGGTGAGCCCGGCCACCATCGCCAGAGACAGTAAATGAAGAGGCCGGGCCCCGGCGAGATACAACATGCCCGCCGAGACAGGAATGTACACCAGCGCTCCGGATAAATCCGGCTGCATAAGAAGCAATAAAAATGGCCCCATCACCACCAGAAGCGGCTTGACCAGGGAACGCATTTCCTCCCAGTTCGTCTTGCGGTCCAGGAAGGCCGCGAACGCCACGATGAACAAGGGCCGGGCGACCTCGGAAGCCTGCAGACGAAAGGGTCCCAGTTCAAACCACCCTTTCGTTCCCCGGAAGACCGCCCCCCGTCATCAGCACCAAGGTCAGCACCGCGAGCGACGCCGCGTAAAACGCCCAGAAATAAGAGCGGAAAACCTGATAAGGAACGATCATGAAACCGAACGCCACGATCCCTCCCACGCCGAGCGCGCAAAGCTGACGGAAGACGTGATCGGTGTAGCGCTGGTTGGCCGCCTCGGACGAGGAAAACGCCATCAAACCCGTTCCCACGAGAACCAGACACAACGCGATCGTCAGCCAGTCCACCCGGCTCTGCCTCCCCACGGAAGGCTCCTGAATGAATCTACCGAGCGGCTGCCGGCTGGACATCGCCTGACCCCTCCAAGCCCAATGCGGCCTTCATCACGCTCTTCGCCACCGGGACCGCCGCAGTGCCGCCGTGGCCTCCATTCTCGACGAACGCCGATACCACGAGCTGAGCAGGTTCGCCGGGCCGGCCGGCCGCACACAAAAACCAGGCATGGTCATCGCCGTGAGGATTCTGCGCGGTGCCGGTCTTTCCGTAAACGGTCCACCCGGGAATCTGCGCCTGCTGCCCCGTCCCTTCGCGGACCACTTTTTCCAGCGCCTCTTGAAGAACCTGCCAGGTACTGTCACGGACGCTGATCGTGCGCAGCAATTGAGGCTTGTTCTCGGAGATCAGATTGCCCCGGGGCCCCCGGACCTCTCGCACCAGGGTCGGCTTATACACCGAACCCCGGGTCGCCACGGCCGCCATCAGGACGGCCGCTTGAATGGGAGTCACCAGGAGCTGGCCTTGTCCAATGGATAAATTAAAAGTGTCCCCTTCAAACCAGGGCCGGTGAGCGACCTGGTCGGCCCATTCGGGACCGGGCAGAAGGCCCGCGACTTCTCCGGGAATGTCGATGCCGGTTCTCTCACCCAGGCCGAACTCCCGCGCGTAAGATTCCAGAGCGGCCGGGGCCATACGCGCGGCGACCTGGAAAAAATACACGTCACACGACATGGCCATGGCCCCGTAGAAATCGTTCCATCCGTGCGTCTTCCAGCAGCGGAAAACGCGCTGACCCAGTGTGTAGGATCCCGTGCAGTTAAACCGCGTCGACGGCACGATAGCGCCTTTCTCCAGAGCCGCCACGGCCGTCACCATTTTAAAACAGGAGCCCAGCGGATACACCCCCTGGATGGCCCGGTTGAAAAGGGGCAGGCGCTTGTCCTTGATCGACCGGCTCAAACCGGCCCCGATGTCAAACGTGGGAGCGCTCGCCAGAGCCAGGATCGCCCCCGTGCGGGGATCCATCGCCACGACAGCCCCGCGGCCCGTGGAACTCTCGGCCAGGGCCTGCTCGGCCGCCTGCTGAACCTTTAAATCCACATTCAAAATAAGGTCATTCCCGTTGACCGGCTCCACCCGGTGCATGAGCTGGACCTGCCGGCCGGACGAATCCACCTCGATCTCAAGCCCCCCGTTCTGTCCCCGCAGGAGAGGATCGTAGGATTTTTCCGTTCCGGCGCGGCCGACCAAATCTCCGGAATGGAACAATCCGCCGGACCGGCTGAAGAGTTCCGGGCGCGTGACCTCCCCCAAAGATCCGAGAAGATGGGCGCCCGGGTAATCCGGCGCGTAAACACGCCGGGCCTCCACGGAAACGGTGAGGCCGGGCAGATCGTGGGAATCTTCAATGAGTTTGAGCGCCACGGTGCGCGGCACATTCTCCGCCAGGCGAACGAACTGGCGGATCCGGTGCGCCTCGCTCAGCTTGCGCTGCACCCAATCGGGATCGAAAACGGAAATCCGTGAGAGATATTGACGGACTTTTTCCTGCGCGGCTTCCGACGACGAAGCCGGAGAGTAAAAGACGGTAAAGCTCGGACCGTTATCCAGAAGCGGAACCCCCCGGTCGTCCAGAATCCGCCCCCGCGGGGCCCGCAGAAAAATCAGCTGAAGACGGTTGCGTTCCGAGAGGCTCTCCATCTGTTCCCCCTGGAGAACCTGAAGCGCGAACAAACGGATGCCAATCAATGAAAAACAGGCCAGGGCCAATACGGTGACGATCCGGAGCCGGTGGCCAAAATGAATTTCCTCAAGCGGCTCATGGGTTCCGCCCATCCACATTAGAGGCGCCCCCGAAGCTGATGCCGGGGCACGGTCGCGCACCGCTTCGTCAGAGAAAAGACAGCCGGAGCCACAAGCGTGTTGACGAGAGAGATGGAGAACACGGAACCGATCGGCACCGGCCGGCCCACGTCGCCCAGGACTTTCTCGAGAAAGAGAAGCACCACAAAATAAATAATGGAACCCGACAGGGCGAACGCCATCTGGGAAATCGCCTCTTCCGCGTCAATCCACCGGCTCAAGATTCCGCTGATGTAGCCGGCCCAGCACAACGCCAGCCCCTGAATGCCAAAAGTTGTAATACCGAGCGTGTCCAGGGCGAGCCCCCAGCCGAACCCGAAACTTTCCGCCGTGACGGATCCCCGGAACGCCCCGCAGGCCAGCGTGAGGAGAAGGATGAAATGGGGGCAGAAATAAGGGATCACATTGAGGGCGGCGATCGATACCTGAAAAAGGAAACCCCCGAGGAAAAGAAGAAAGAGGAGAGGGGTTCTTTTCACTCGTCCCCCTCTTTCCGGGGATGCTTGAGCACCCAGACGTTCGCGAGGCGGCCCAGGGGCGCGTACGGCTGGACCACGGCCTGACGGAATGTCATGGACGTCTGGGAACCCAGGGACGTGAGCCGGCCGACGGGAATGCCGGGAGGAAAGGTTTCTCCGAGACCCGCCGTGACGATCTCGTCGTTGTCCTGGATTTCGGCCTGGGGGAGAATGAAATTGAGCTTCAGATCATCGGAATCCTGGCCTTGCAGGACGGCCAGCTCACTTTTCGGCCCGATGGCCACGGAGACCGAAGACAGGGAATCGGAGATCAGGAGGACTTTGGCGGACACCTGGGTCACTTCCTCAATCCGTCCCACGAGACTCATCCGGCCCTCATTAAACGCGATCACCGGCATGCCGGCCTCGAAACCCGCGCTGCTTCCCCGGTCGATGATGACGCCGGAAAACCAGTGGACCGGATCCCGGGCGATCACTTCGCACGCGGTGGCCTCGGGAAAGCGCCGGCGATCAAAATGCAGCGCGTCCCGAAGACGGTCATTTTCCTGGCGGAGTTCCTGAAATTGGGCCTGGAGCAAGGCGTAAGGCTGGAGTTCGTTCCGGAGGATCTGGTTTTCGTAGAAGGCGTTGGCGAGGGCGGGAATCCGGGGAGCCAGGTGGGCTCCATAACTCATCAAATGGCTCAAGGTCACGGCGGAAGGCGCCAGGAAAAAGAACACCAGGGCTTTGACGGCGCGCACCCAGAGGTCCCAGCGTTTAATAAGCGCCGCTAAACAAAAAAATGAGTAGGCGAAGAGGAGAACTTCCGCGCGGCGCCGTTCAAAGAATTCCCGGTTCATGGGACAGGCCGGGCGATCCGCGGTGAGCGGTGGGAAAAAGGCGGGGAGAGAAGAACCCTGCGATCAGCGCAGGGTGCGGAGACCCCGCGAACGGGGGCTCCTTGTGATGGATAGGAAATTCGCATAGCCTAACTCCTGGGCTTTATTCATAAAATCGTTCATTAGGACACCAGCGCCTTTCGAGAACGCCGGATGTTATCCAATTCCTCCAGATAACGCCCGCACCCGATCACGACGCACGTCAAAGGATCCATCGAGACGGTCACGGGCAAATCTGTTTCCTGCGACAGCAAATCCGAGAGTCCGCGCAACAGAGAACCGCCGCCAGCCATGACAATACCGCGGTCCACGAGGTCCGCGGCCAGTTCGGGGGGCGTCTCTTCCAAAGTTTCTTTGACCACGCCGACGATCATCCGGACCGGTTCCGCCAGCGCCTGGCGAATCTCCGCAGAGGACACCGTCACCGTCCGGGGAAGACCGGAAACCTGGTCACGACCCTTCACCTCCATGGATTTTTCCTCCGCCATGGGGAAAACGCTTCCGATCTTGATCTTCACGTCTTCGCCGGTCGATTCACCGATGATTAAATTGTACTTCCGGCGGAAATACTGCACAATCGCCTCGTCCAGCTCATCGCCGGCGATGTCCAGAGAACGCGAGACCACCATCCCCCCCCAGCGAAATGACCGCCACCTCCGTGGTTCCGCCGCCGATGTCCACGATCATGTTGCCCGACGGTTCGTCGATCGGAAGACCCGCCCCGATCGCCGCGGCCATGGGCTCTTCCAGCAATTTCACTTCCCGCGCCCCCGCCTGTTCCGCCGACTCCCGGACGGCCCTTTTCTCCACCTCGGTGATGCCGGAGGGGATGCCGATCACGATGCGGGGGTGCAGAAGGCTCCGCCGGTTATGCACCTTGCGGATAAAATGCTTGATCATCGCCTGGGTCACTTCGAAATCTGCGATGACCCCGTTGCGCAGGGGACGAACCGCCTGAATGTGAGCGGGCGTTTTCCCGAGCATCCGCTTGGCATCGACGCCGAACGCCAGCACTTCATTGGCATTCTTGTCGAGCGCCACCACGCTGGGCTCGCGAAGGACGATCCCTTGCCCTTTAACGTAGACAAGGGTATTGGCCGTTCCGAGGTCGATACCCATGTCATTAGAAAAGAGGCCGAAGATGTAATTAAACAAAGGGATCCTTTTAAGGGGTCATTCTCGTTTAGGGAACCAGCTTGACCAACGACATGGGAGCGTTGTCCCCGGGACGGTTTTCAATGGAGAAGACACGGACGAATCCGCCGGTCCGCACTTTATAGCGCGTGCGCAAAGGCCCGAAGAGTTTCTGCAGGACCAGGGCGTCCTTGATCTCTTTTTCCACTCTCCGGCGCGCGATGATATCGCCCGGCTTGGCCATACTGATGATGTGCTCCGCGAAACGGCAGAGTTCCATGGCCTTGGGCGTGGTCGTGCGGAGCGACTCGTACCGCAAAAGATCGGTCGCGAGATTCTTGAGCATGCTGAACCTGTGGCCCGTGGGACGTCCGAGTTTTCTGCCGGCTGCTGTTCGTGTCAAAGGACCTTAAACCTCCATCCCGAGCGAAAGCCCCATTTCCTTGAGGCGCTCTTCAATCTCTTCCAGAGATTTGCGGCCGAAGTTCTTGTAGGTCAAAAGCTCGCCTTCCGTTTTACGCACCAGGTCGCCGATGGTCTTGATCTTGGCGACTTTGAGGCAATTGGAAGCTCTCACGGACAGCTCAATGATGTCGACCGGCTGATTGACCATATCCTTGATCTTTGTGTTCTCGCCGTCCGCGGGGGCCGCAGTGGCGGAGGCTTCTTCCTGCTCTTCGAAGGTAATGAAGATGGAAAGAGAATCCTTGAGGATGCGCGCGGCGTAGGCCAGCGCGTCACTCGGAGAAACACTTCCGTCCGTCCAGATCTCAATGATCAGTTTATCATAGTCGGTCATCTGCCCGACGCGGGCATTCTCCACTTCGTAATGGACCTTGGTGACCGGCGAGAAGAGCGCATCGAGAGGGATCGAACCGATCGGCTGGCCTTCCTTTTTCAGGCGCTCGGCGGGAACATAGCCACGGCCCTTGCTCACTTCCAGCTCCATGTCGAGCTCGGCGCCGGCGTCCAGATGAGCCAGCACGAGATCGGGATTCAGGATCTCGACCTGGCTGTTGGACTCGA